>PPYF01303897.1_pt1 | contig 75362 bp, 102 predicted proteins | sample 1559871 | NCBI WGS metagenome assembly PPYF01 (sample SAMN08240021, study PRJNA423297) | Human gut metagenome, whole genome shotgun sequencing project.
TTTGGGAGCCACTTATCTGCTGTTCAAGCATCTGCATGTGCAGGTCGAAATGCAGAGGATGAAATATTTCACGGGAGGGTTGACATACAAAATTCATTTGAAATAATTAGTGAAAAAATCAGAGGAGGGGATGTTTGATACTATCAGACATCCCTTTTTCTGTATTATATATGTAAGATTAACGGCGGAATTCAAATTTTAATCGTAATTTTGTAGCCCATTATGAGTAGAATAATAGCCATAGACTACGGTCGGAAACGCACGGGAATAGCCGTGAGTGATACATTGCAGATGATTGCGAATGGACTGACAACTGTGCCTACACACCAATTGTTGCAGTTTCTTCTTGATTATGTGGCTAAGGAGCCGGTAGAGCGTATCTTGGTAGGCTTTCCTAAGCAGATGAACAATGAGGCTTCGGAAAATATGAAGAATATCGAACCTTTTGTCCGTTCGCTGAAGAAGAAACTGCCTGACATGCCGGTTGAATATGTAGACGAGCGTTTTACTTCTGTTCTGGCTCATCGGACGATGCTTGAGGCCGGATTGAAAAAGAAAGACCGCCAAAATAAAGCACTGGTGGATGAAATCAGTGCAACTATTATTCTGCAAACTTATTTAGAGAACAAACGTTTCTCTTTTTTATAATGTATAGAAAGTAATTTGTAATTAGTAATTTGTAGTAAAGGAAATGATTTTACCCATTTATGTGTACGGCCAGCCCGTATTGAGAAAGGTAGCAGAGGATATTGCCCCGGACTATCCGAATTTGAAAGAACTTATTGAGAATATGTTTGAAACGATGGACAATGCTGAAGGTGTGGGACTTGCTGCACCGCAAATAGGTTTGCCTATCCGCGTAGTAACCATTAATCTGGATGTCTTGTCTGATGATTTGCCAGAATATAAAGATTTCCGCAAGGCGTATATCAATGCCCATATTCTGGAAGTGTCCGGTGAGGAAGTTTCTATGGACGAGGGCTGCTTGAGCCTTCCAGGAATTCATGAATCAGTGAAGCGTGGCAACAAAATACGCGTGCAATACCTGGACGAGAACTTGGAACCGCACGATGAGATTATCGAAGGTTACCTGGCACGCGTGATGCAGCACGAGTTCGACCATCTGGAAGGAAAGATGTTCATCGACCATTTGTCTCCGTTACGCAAGCAGATGATTAAAGGAAAACTGAATGCCATGTTGAAAGGCAAGGCACACTGCACTTATAAGGTGAAAACCGTAAAGAAATAAGTTTAACCATATAATATGGTATAAAAGGCTCAAAAAATATAAAAAGTGTTCCGCTAATCCCGACAAGTAAACGAAAAACGTTACTTTTGTTTCGTTTACAAGCATTTATAAAACAAGATGATAAAAAAAATACTGACGGCTATTTTGCTGTTACCCACATTGTTGTATGCACAAATCAATACGGAACGGGTGATGACCATTGCTCGGAATGCATTGTATTTTGAGGATTACGTGCTTTCTATCCAATATTTTAATCAGGTAATCAACGCGAAACCTTATTTATATGAGCCTTATTTCTTCCGTGGACTGGCAAAAATCAATTTGGATGACTATCAGGGAGCGGAGAGTGATTGTGATGCTGCGATTCAGCGGAACCCTTTTGTGGTAGGTGCTTACCAAATCAGAGGATTGGCACGTATCCGTCAGAACAAGTTTGACGAGGCGATTGAAGATTATAAAACTGCCATCAAATACGACCCGGAGAATGTGGTGCTTTGGCATAATCTTTCCCTTTGCCATATTCAGAAAGAAGATTATGAGGCGGCTAAGGAAGATTTGGGTACGCTTCTGACAATTGCCCCCAGATATACACGTGCCTATCTGATGCGCGGGGAAGTCTCCCTGAAACAGAATGATACGATACAAGCTTTGCGTGATTTTGACAAAGCCATCGATATGGACCGTTATGACCCGGATGGATGGGGGGCAAGAGCCATTGTACGCCTCCAGCAGGGGAAATATAAAGAGGCTGAAGCTGATTTGGACCAGTCTATCCATCTGAGTGCAAAGAATGCCGGTAACTATATCAACCGTGCCTTGGCGCGTTTCCATCAGAATAATTTGAGAGGCGCCATGAGTGACTATGATTTGGCTTTGGATATTGATCCGAATAATTTTCTCGGGCACTACAACCGCGGTTTGCTGCGTGCCCAGGTGGGCGATGACAACCGGGCAATAGAGGATTTTGATTTTGTGTTGAAGATGGAACCGGATAACATGATGGCCACCTTCAATCGTGGTTTGTTACGTGCGCAGACGGGGGATTACCGGGGAGCTATCAGTGACTATTCCAAAGTGATTGCAGAATATCCTAACTTTATGGCCGGCTATTATCAGCGTGCCGAAGCCCGTAAAAAGATTGGCGACCATAAGGGAGCCGAGCAGGATGAGTTCAAAATCATGAAGATGCAGATAGACAAGCGTAACGGTGTTTCTTCTGGTGACAAAAAGGAAGGTGACGACAGTAAGGATGTTGCGGATAATTCCTCGGAAAACTCCAATGGAGATGGTGGGAAGACCCGTAAGAAATCCGACAAGAACATGGAAAATTATCGGAAAATTGTAATAGCGGACGATTCGGAAGCTGACCAGCGTTATAAGAGCGATTATCGCGGACGTGTACAAGACCGGAATGTGACCATCAAGCTCGAGCCGATGTATGCTTTGACTTATTATGAGAAACTGAGCGATGTGAAGCGTATCGTACATTATCATAAGTATATTGAGGAACTGAACCATTCGAAACTGTTCCCGAAGCCACTGCGCATCACCAATATGGAAGCTCCGTTGACGGAGGAACAAGTACGCTTCCACTTTGCTTTGATAGACGCTCATACGTCTGATGTGGTGGCTGACGAGAAGAACGCCAAGAAACGTTTCATGAGAGGTCTGGATTTCTATCTGGTTCAGGATTTTGCCAGTTCCATAGATGACTTTACAAAGAGTATCTTGTTGGACGACACTTTCTTCCCGGTATACTTTATGCGTGCTTTGGTGCGTTATAAGCAACTGGAATATAAAAAGGCCGAAGCCACAATGAGTGAAGGCGCCACTTCGGGTACAACGGAAATGAAGAAGCCAGAAGTGACGGCCATCGATTATGAAGTTGTGAAGAATGACCTGGATCACGTTATTCTATTGGCTCCTGATTTTGTCTATGGCTATTATAACCGTGGCAATGTGTCTTCGTTACTGAAGGATTACCGTGCCGCCTTGGCGGATTATGACAAGGCGATTGAGCTGAGTCCCGATTTTGCTGAAGCATACTTTAACCGTGGGTTGACGCACATCTTCCTGGGGAATAACAAACAAGGTATTGCCGATTTGAGTAAAGCCGGAGAATTGGGCATTGTCTCGGCCTATAATATCATAAAGAGGTTTACAGATACACGGGAATAACATTTTTTTGCTAAAAAATAGAATATCAAAAAGAATTAGCTATTTTTGCGTTCTGAAAAATGAAATATACATATAAACTATGATAAAGATAACATTTCCAGACGGCTCTGTTCGTGAATATAACGAAGGAGTAACGGGACTGCAGATTGCAGAAAGCATCAGTTCGCGATTGGCACAAGACGTGCTGGCTTGTGGCGTGAACGGAGAAATTTATGATTTGGGGCGTCCTATCATGCAAGACGCTGAAGTGGTTCTTTATAAATGGGAGGATGAGCAGGGTAAGCATGCCTTTTGGCATACCAGTGCCCACCTGCTGGCCGAAGCTTTGCAGGAACTCTATCCGGGCATCCAGTTCGGTATAGGTCCTGCTATCGAAAACGGTTTCTACTATGATGTGGACCCGGGTGAAACGACTATCAAGGAAGCTGACCTGCCGGCCATTGAGAAAAAGATGGCTGAACTGGTGGCTAAGAAAGAAGCGGTTGTCAGACAAGACATTGCCAAGGCAGATGCTTTGAAGATGTTTGGTGACCGTGGAGAAACTTATAAATGCGAGCTGATTTCCGAATTGGAAGACGGCCACATCACAACTTATACGCAGGGTGCATTTACCGACTTGTGCCGTGGCCCTCACTTGATGACCACAGCTCCTATCAAGGCTATTAAGCTGACTTCCGTTGCCGGTGCTTATTGGCGTGGACAAGAAGACCGTAAGATGATGACCCGTATCTATGGTATCACCTTCCCGAAGAAGAAGATGCTGGATGAGTATCTTGTTCTGCTGGAAGAGGCAAAGAAGCGCGATCACCGTAAAATCGGTAAGGAGATGGACTTGTTCATGTTCTCCGACACTGTAGGTAAGGGACTCCCGATGTGGCTGCCCAAAGGTACTGCACTGCGTATCCGCTTGCAGGACTTCTTACGTCGCATCCAGGCCCGTTACGATTATCAGGAAGTAATGTGTCCACCCATCGGCAACAAATTGCTTTACATCACTTCCGGCCATTATGCAAAATATGGTAAGGACTCCTTCCAGCCCATACATACGCCGGAAGAAGGGGAAGAGTACTTCTTGAAACCGATGAACTGCCCTCACCACTGTATGATTTACAAGAACTCACCCCGTTCTTACAAAGACCTGCCTTTGCGTTTGGCAGAGTTCGGTACGGTTTGCCGTTACGAGCAGAGTGGCGAGTTGCACGGTCTGACACGTGTACGTAGCTTTACGCAGGATGATGCGCATATCTTCTGCCGTCCGGACCAGGTGAAGGATGAGTTCCTCCGTGTCATGGACATTATCTCCATCGTGTTCGAATCTATGGACTTCGAGAACTTCGAGGCACAGATTTCCTTGCGTGACAAGGTGAACCGCGAAAAATACATCGGTAGCGACGAGAACTGGGAAAAAGCAGAACGCGCCATCATCGAAGCTTGTGAAGAAAAGGGGCTGAAGGCAAAAATAGAATATGGAGAAGCCGCTTTCTATGGTCCTAAACTGGACTTCATGGTGAAGGATGCCATCGGTCGCCGTTGGCAGCTGGGTACCATCCAGGTGGACTACAACCTGCCGGAACGTTTCCAGCTGGAATATACCGGTGCTGACAATCAGAAGCACCGTCCCGTAATGGTTCACCGTGCTCCGTTCGGCTCCATGGAACGCTTCGTGGCTGTGCTTATTGAGCATACGGCCGGTAAGTTCCCGTTGTGGCTGACTCCTGACCAGGTTGCCATCCTGCCTATCAGCGAGAAGTTCAACGACTATGCGCATGAAGTGAAACAATATTTGAAGCGATATGACATCCGTGCCATTGTGGATGAACGTAATGAAAAGATTGGTCGTAAGATTCGTGACAATGAGATGAAGCGTATTCCGTACATGCTGGTTGTAGGTGAAAAGGAGGCTGAAAACAAGGAAGTTGCTGTCCGCAAGCAGGGAGAAGGTGATAAAGGAACCATGAAATTTGAAGAATTTGCCAAAAAAATGAACGAAGAAGTTCAGAATATGATAAATAAATGGTAACTTTGCGCCCAATTGTAGAAGCATAGCATATATTAGATGTTCTAAAGTTCGCTTTTACTTAACAAAAACATTAATTTGGGAATAGTAAATAAGAAACAAACTGGAAGTAAACGTTATTTAATGAAGAATGACAGCTTAAAAGGGCAACATCGGATTAACGAACAAATCCGGGCCAAAGAAGTCCGCATAGTGGGCGATGAAGTAGAACCAAAAGTGTATCCGATAGCGCAGGCTTTAAGACTTGCTGAAGAACATGAAGCGGATCTCGTGGAGATTTCTCCAAATGCACAACCCCCTGTTTGTCGTATTATTGATTATTCTAAATTTCTTTATCAGTTAAAGAAGCGTCAGAAAGAACAAAAGGCAAAGCAGGTGAAGGTGAACGTGAAGGAAATACGTTTTGGACCTCAGACTGATGACCATGATTATAACTTCAAGTTGAAGCATGCCAAAGGCTTTTTGGAAGATGGCGATAAGGTGAAAGCCTACGTATTCTTTAAAGGCCGTTCTATCTTGTTCAAAGAGCAAGGTGAAGTGTTGCTGCTCCGTTTTGCCAATGATTTGGAAGACTATGCGAAGGTAGACCAGATGCCGGTTTTGGAAGGAAAGAGAATGACAATCCAACTCTCTCCGAAGAAAGTGGCGGCACCTAAGAAGAGCGCGGCTCCCAAGCCTGCAGAAGATGCGCCAAAGGCTGCGTCGGCTGAAACCGAAGAAGAATAAAGAAGTGAGTAACGCCATAGGTATAGTGCGTTGCCATATAATTTAATAATTAAAAAGTTTAAAAAAGATGCCAAAGATGAAGACTAACTCCGGTTCTAAAAAGAGATTTACTCTTACCGGAACAGGTAAAATCAAAAGAAAGCGCCGCTCGTCTGGAAGGTATGTCTTACTCTAAGCTGATGGGCGCTTTGCACAAAGCTGGTATCGAAATCAACCGCAAAGTGTTGGCTGATTTAGCGATGAACCATCCGGAAGCTTTCAAGGCTATCGTTGCTAAAGCAAAGGCTGCATAAAAACAGTTAGCAGATAAATTACGAGGTGCTGATTACTCTTTTGGTAGTCAGCACTTTTTGTTTTCTGATACTCCGGGGAGGGGTTAAAACTTGAAAAGGACTTGAAACAATTTACTGCTTTTACTTGTTTCTTTCATAGAAACTCATTACCTTTGTTATAGAAAAAATAGCCGCATTGATTGGATCGGGAAACTCATCAATTTTTATGAAATACCGAGACAAGCTTCGCTTCTCAATGGCGGGCCACGCCCTTCGGGGTAACTCTTGAGTCGGTGGATTACAAAGAGGAGGAGCACTCAAATCATGTCATACGGAGTTTCATCACATCATCGGTGCGGCTTTCTATAAAAGAGGAACGGTAATCTGTTTGGATAACCGTTCCTCTTTCGTTTTATGCGGATGTGGGTGATTGTGAAACGATGATACGTGATGCTGAAACAGATGATGTGTCAAGGGAAGATAGATGATGTGTTTATACAAGACAGACCATCTGTATCGGGTGAACAGATGGTCTGTTTTGAAAAGAGTTTTTTTAAGTTTATTTGTTGTCCCGTAAGTCTTTTACCCTGACGGCTTTTCCTTCGCTCTGCGGCAAGGAACCTTTCTTTACCAACCGTAACTTCGGAGTTACCAGAATCTCGTCTTTCAGCTGGCGGGTAATGGCTTTGCTAATCTTTTGTAGCTCGATGTAATTGTCAGTAGAGAGGTCGCTAAGTTCAACTTCCACAATCATCTCATCCTGGTTATTGACCGTTTCGAGCGTGATGAGGTAATTGCTGCCCAATTCGGGGAATTGTACCAGCACCTTTTCCACCTGCATGGGGAAGATATTGACTCCCTTGATGATGAACATATCGTCGCTACGGCCTTTGATGCGGTCTATACGGATGTGGGTACGTCCGCAAGGGCACTTGCCGGGCAGGATGCGGGTAAGGTCGCGTGTACGGTAGCGGATGAGGGGCATCATCTCTCTGTCCAGCGTTGTCAGTACCAGTTCGCCGATTTCACCTTCCGGTACGGGTTCGCCGGTTTCCGGGTTAATGATTTCGACCAGGTAGCAATCTTCCCAGAAGTGCATGCCGTCTTGTTCGGTGCACTCGAAGGCTACGCCGGGACCGTTCATTTCAGTCATACCAAAGCTGTTATAGGCTTTGACGCCAAGCATGCGTTCAATCTTTCTGCGTTGCTCGTCTGTGTGGGGTTCGGCACCGATAACAAGCGTTTTCAGACTTGTGCCGGCGGGGTCCATCCCTTCTTCCTGGAATACCTCTGCCAAGCGGATGGCATAGCTGGGAATGGCATGCAGGGCAGTGGTCTTGAAGTCGGTGATGAACTTTATCTGACGCTTGCTGTTTCCGGCAGCGGCAGGAACAGTCAGCGCACCCAGACGTTCGGCTCCATACTGAAAGCCCAGTCCTCCGGTGAACATGCCGTAACCGGAGCTGTTTTGGAAAACATCCGTCTTACGGATACCTACCATATAGAGGCAGCGTGCCACTAAGTTAGCCCAAGAGTCCAAATCGTGTTGGGAGTGTACGATGACCGTCGGCGTGCCCGTAGTGCCACTGGAAGAATGGATACGTACTCCGTCCTCACGCATATCGCCTGCTACTAATCCAAAAGGATAATTGGCGCGCATATCGGCCTTGGTAGTAAACGGTATCTTACGTATGTCTTCTATAGACCGGATGCTGTCGGCAGTGATGCCATGCTCTTGGAATACCTTTTTATAATAAGGAGAGTTGGCGGCAATGCTGACAGTCTTTTTTAACCGTTGCAGTTGCAGTTCGCGCAACTGCTCACGGGGCATCGTTTCAATCTCTTCTTCCCAGTATTTGTTATTCATGGTATGTTGAAATTTAGAGTCAATTATAGTTTACATCAGTTTTTCAGCAATCTCTTTGCCGGCAGCCAACGCTTTGAGGTTCAGCTCTACAATGGCGTCGCCCTTGCGTTGGAAGATTTCGCGGATGCTGTCTTGCACCTTTGCGTAGTCGATGCCGAGGAAGGGGATGGTGGCGCCCAGCAGTACGATGTTCGCTACGCGGGGAGAGCCGACTTCTTTTGCCACTTCGTTTACGTTCAGCATGATTTTATGCGGCAGCTTGTTGATTTCGGCCTTGATGTCTTCTTCTGCCGGATAGTTGGGAATGTTGATGAAGGGGGCTTCATTGGTCACCAGCCAACCTTCGGGGCTGAGGTAGGGGAGGTAGCGCAGTGCTTCCATCGGTTCCAGGGAGATGATGAGGTCGCATTTTCCTGTGGGAATGAGGTCCGAAGCGATGGGGTGGTCGCTGATGCGCAGGTTGGACTGCACGTCGCCGCCTCGCTGGCTCATGCCGTGTACTTCTGCCTGCTTCATGTAGAGTCCGTCCTTGAGGGCTGCTTTGCCGATTACGGTGGCGATGGAGAGGATACCTTGTCCTCCTACGCCGGAAAGTATGATGTCTTTTTTCATGGCTTTACTTGTTTCTTTTTTTGCGTGCTAATGTTTGGATACATTCTCTGCGGGGGATGATGACGGATACGCCGTGGTGCTCGATTTCTTCCCGGATGATTTGCTTCATCTCTTCGTAGTTTTTCTTCAAGGGCACTACGACGCGGATGTGTTCGGGAGCTACACCGATGCCGGCGCAGATGGCTTCCAGACGTCCGGTGCCGGCAGAATCTTGTCCTCCGGTCATGGCGGTGGTTTCGTTGTCGGAGATGACGATGGTGACGTCGGCGTTTTCGTTGACGCAATCCAGCAGTCCCGTCATGCCCGAGTGGGTGAAGGTGGAGTCGCCGATGACGGCTACGGCAGGATGCAGGCCGGCATCCGAAGCACCCTTCGCCATGGTGATGGAGGCGCCCATATCCACGCAAGAGTTAATGGCGTTGAATGGGGCATTGGCTCCCAGCGTGTAGCAACCAATGTCGCTGAACACCTTATAAGTGGGATATTCTTCTTTCAATACTTGGGTCAGCACCGTGTACATGTCGCGATGGCCGCAACCCTCGCACAAAGCGGGCGGGCGCATCTCTACCAGAGAAGGAACGCTGAATTCAGCCTTGTTCTCCTTGCCTACGGCACGTGCCACGCTGTCCGGGTTCAGCTCTCCGTCTCGTGAAAGAGTGCCGTCCAAACGGCCTTTTACTTTGATGCCGATGCCCAGATAGCCTTTTAGCTGTTTTTCTACGAACGGTTGTCCGTCTTCCAGTACCAGAATCTCGTCACATGCTTCTACCAGCTGCATCAGCTGTTTCTTGGGCAACGGGTATTGTCCGATTTTCAGTACCGGATATTCGCAACCTTCGGGATAGTTCTCCATCAGGTAGTTGTAGCCGATGCCGCATGCCACGATACCCAGCTTTTTGTTGGGGCCGTCGGTATATTTGTTGTAAGCGGAGTTTTCAGAAGCTTTGATAAATTCGTCCTGGCGTTGCAGCAATGCTTTGTAACGTTTGCGTGCATTACCCGGCAGGAGGATGAACTGACGCGGGTCTTCGCTGAAGGAAATCTCATTCTGCGGTTGTTGCTCCTTGCGCTCTACGCCGGAACGGGAGTGTGCCAGGCGCGTAACCATGCGCATCAGGATGGGTTCGCCGGTCTGTTCGGAGAAGTTGAATCCGTTGTACACCATGTCGTATGCTTCCTGCTGGTTGCTTGGTTCGTACATCGGGATGAGGGAGAAGTCGCCATAGAAGCGGCTGTCTTGCTCGTTTTGTGAGGAGTGCATGCTGGGGTCGTCGGCAGCAATGACTATCAGACCGCCTTTTACTCCGGTAATGGCGGAATTGATGAAACAGTCGGCAGCTACGTTCATACCCACGTGCTTCATGCACACCAATGAACGCTTACCTGCAAAGGACATGCCCAGGGCAGCTTCCATCGCAGTTTTCTCGTTAGAGCACCAGCGGTTATGGATATTCTTTTCGGCAGTAATCGGTGCCATCTGAATATATTCGGTGATTTCCGTAGAAGGAGTGCCGGGATAGGCATATACACCCGAAAGTCCGGCATCTAATGCAGCTTGTGCAATGGCTTCATCGCCAAGTAAGAGTTGCTTGCTCATATCTGAATATTTAAGTGTTAGTCATGGATTAATATTTGACGCAAATATAGGATTTTGCTTTTATTTTATCAGCAGATTACTTGAAAATCTTTCTTTCGTTTAATGCATTCCAATATTTTCTTGCATTTTTCATGTGCTCGGCATAATTGGATGCAAAGTTATGGGTGCCCGAGAAGTCCTCTTTGGCACACATGTAGAGGTAGTTGTGTTTCGTATGGTTCAGCACAGCATCCAGCCCGATGGGTGAGGGGATGCGTATGGGACCGGGAGGTAGTCCGGTGTTGAGATAGGTATTGTAGGGGGATTCTACTGCCAGATGGGCATTCGTAATTCTCCGCAAGCCGAAGTCCTGCAAGGCAAATTTGATGGTAGGGTCGGCTTGCAGGGGCATGCCGGTGTGCAGGCGGTTGATGTAGAGCCCTGCCACCATTGGTTTTTCGGGAGTGTTGTTTGTCTCTTCCTCGACGATGGAGGCAAGGGTGCAGACTTCCGTCGGGGTCATTCCGATGGCGGTGGCTTTGTCTAAGCGTTCCTGGTTCCAGAACTTCTGGTGCTCTTTTTGCATTCTTTCGAAGAACTCTTCTGCACTCATGTCCCAATAGACTTGGTAGGTTTCGGGGATGAAGAGGCAGGGCAGGGTCTCTTTGTTGTATCCCAGTTTTTGTTGGAATGCGGAGTCGTTCATCAATCCGGCTATTTCGGTGGAGTCTATCATGAGCTGTTTGCCTACGCTGCGTGCCAGCCGGTCCAGTGTGCGTACGCTGCCGACGGTGAGGTTCGTAGGTTCTTGATATCCGCGGTACAGACGGCTGAATACGTGATATACGTTTTCCCCCGGCCGGATGGCGTAGCGTCCGGTGTGTATATTTTCGGAATATTTCTTGTATTGGGCCATCCAGCGGAAGCCGGTGAAGCTTCGAGGATGGCCTTGTTGTTCCACCTTATTATATATGGAGTCGGCGGTGTCGTCGCGGTCTATATAGATATAGACTGTCTTTTTCGGATGGAATTGCGGGGCAAACAGATAGTAGTATACTGTTCCTACACAAGCTGCTCCAATAAGAATCAGTGCGACGAATGTTCCGATAATGATTTTCTTCTTTTCCATTTTGTTTTACTGCATCTTTAGTCGGGCAAAGTTAGTAAAAAATGGAGTGAAAACCATCAAGTCATATCAGTTAATTCGATAGCTGACAAAGGCTATACGTTTGCTGTCCGGTGCCCATGAGTTGACATTGATGGTGCCTTGTCCGCCGAAAAGCTTTAACAATGTCTTGGGCTCTCCACCGTTTGCGGGCATTAGGCGCAGCTCTACGTTCTTGTTTGCCAGGTGCTCTCCCGGTTCCAGGTCACCTTTGTAGTAGGTGATGAATACAACGGATTTTCCGTCAGGGGAGATGTGGGGGAACCAGGAGTTACGGGTTTCGTCAAAGGTCATCTGGGTCTGTTCGGAGCCGTCTGCCTTCATGCGCCAGACTTGCATGAGTCCGGTGCGTACGGAATTGAACCAGATGTATTGTCCGCAGGGGGAATATTCCGGTCCGTCATCCAGACCTTCGGCAGTGGTCAGGCGGGTTTCTTCACCTCCTTCCGCCGGGATGGTATAGACGTCATAGTTGCCGTTTCGTTCGGCGCAATAGGCAAGCTCTTTGCCGTCGGGGCTCCAACCGTGGAGGTAGCTGGGAGCCATAGGTGTTATTAAACGGGGAGTGCCGCCCGTGATGGGAAGTGTATAAATGCGCGATTTATAGTCTTCTTTCGTCCCGTGGCTGATGGCTATCTGCTGTCCGTCGGCCGAGAGGACGTGGTCGTTGTTGCAGTTTTGGGCAAATCCGGTGTTTATCAGTTCCGGTTCGGCAGGCGAGGTGGGGGAAAGGCGGTAAAGCTTTCCGTCGCTGTTGTATAGCAGCCATTGCCCGTCGGGCGTCCAATTGGGAGCTTCAATCCGGTAGGGAAATTCTTTTACGACGGTCCGGTTACCGTTAGTTACATCCAGTATTTCGAGGACGCTGGTAATCTCGTTTTTTTGTTGAGCGGTTGCGGTCAGTGCAACAGTTGCAAAGAAGGGGATTAGATAGGGTTTCATGTTCATATCGTATTTAATAAATCTCCGCAAGATACATTTTTTATTGGAAACTACATAGTCGGAGCATGCTTTTTTCAGAGAGAATCTGTAGTGATGGTCGAATGCGTAGTGCTTATCATATGAATAGTTTCCGGTATTGCGCTGAATACCTTTGAGGGCTACGATAGATTATGTTTTTCCTTGCAGAGAATTATTCGTCCGACGGTTGTTGCTTATTCGTCCGACATCTGTTGCATTATCGTCCGACAGCTGTCGGACGATAATGCAACAGATGTCGGACGAATAATTCTTAGTAAATGTGGAAATAAAGCGTAGTAAGGCTAGCTCAAAATCTCTCAAACATCCATTCATCTACCTTCAGCTCCTTGCCTTTAAACACGAAATAAAGGTCGTGAATGCCGTCTTTGTCTGTGTCTATCTTTGTAGAGACAGTCTGCAAAGAGTCTGAATTGAAGGAGGTGGAAGCAGCGGGTTGGCGTTTCCACTGAAGAATTGGGGTGATTTTACCGGACGCGTGTCTTTCTTTCTTGAATCGGAAAGCGCCCACACATCGTTTCCTGCGGATATAGCCGCCAGCAGCAAAGCCGCTGTAAATAATTTGATTCTTTTCATTTGTTTATAGTATGTTATAGAAACCTATGGTAGCCTTTTGATTTTGGCTTGTGTTCTTCAATCACCTCAATCCTTTATTTAAGATTGAAAAATCGGGTTATTGAAAAGTTGCCGCAAATATTGGGAATTACTATGTATAATATAAGGTGTATTATGTTTTTAATAATGTGCCTATATGTTTCAAGTTATCATTGTAATCAGATGGTGCTGTTTTAAACTTGCTTTACTTGCTTTGGGATAATTATGCGGCTATGGATTAAACTGTTTGGAAGGGCATTATGTTTTATGCAAATATATTGGTAGAAGAGCGTTTTTTTATTCTAACGATTCTTGAAAAGAAAAAGCACTGATTATTCCAGATAATCAGTGCTTGAATATCGAGCCGCTAGCCAGACTTGAACTGGCGACCTACGCGTTACGAATGCTTCTCCAATTTATAAACTAATAATCTGGAATACAGTGCTATGTGCGATTATGGGTTGTATGAAAGGATAAGTTTTCGCACATTTTTATTCCTTTTCTTTCCAGTTCGGGTCAAAAATAGGTTCTTTGCCTAATATTATCCATTCTACCGATATGCCGTAATCCTCGTGTATGTAAACAATCCATTCGGGTTTCAATACGCTTCTTCCCGGATAGAATTTTACTTGGTTTACATTCCACCGGTTCAGGTTGTGCCTTCTTGTGAAAGTCTGTAGCCCTCTAATCCTTTTTTGTTCCTTTAGTATTGCTATCGCTTTAAAAAAACGATTGCTTATAGCTATTCCTTCGTCTGATATATTCATTTTATTCTTTATTTATATTTTGGCTCTTTATGTCGTTCATTGAAATATCCGACCCACTTGCATGCGCACATCTGACAGCATTTTCCTGCTGGGCAAGAAATTTTTTATTATGGTCCTGCATAGACTCTATGGTTCTTTGCTGAGACAGTACGGTTTCTGTTAGCCTTGATATTTGCTCGAAAACCTCTCTGCTCATTGTTACACAGCCATTTTGTGTTTCCAGCCTTTGTTCCACAAGCTCATCCAATATTTGTTCTTTCAGCTTCTCCTTGTTGGTTATAGGAAGTCTTTTTTCCATAATTCCAGCTATAGCATCCCCTTTTATGAACATTGGTACATCTTCTCCGTCCAACCACCCTGGGGTTAGATGATACTTATTCTCTAACAAATATTTATTTTTATCTGTTAGTGATACGTTTCCTATTTCAATCTGAGAATAACTATTTTGCCTCATGTGTAATACTTCAGCAAGTTGTGCCTGGGTCATCCTTAGATATTTCCTTAGATACTTCAATCTGTTATCCATATAAAAATAAGTTAAATATATCTGTTTTATAGTGTTTATTTATCTATAATTGATATATTTGCAAAAGCATATAATATACAATACTACAAAGATAATGAAAGATAAACTAAAAACAAGTGAAATCTATGCGGAAGGTTCACAAATGACCCTAAAGGGCTATTACCAAAACCTTCCGGATTCAACTCATCCAAAAACAGAGTTCATTAATGAAATAGCAAAAAAAACAGGAGTTTCCTCTACTGCTGTAAGGAACTGGATTATGTACGGCATGAAGCCCAATAAACCGGAACATATTTCTGTGCTTTCAGAAATAACTGGAATATCTCCAGAGAATTTATGGTAAAGTGAAAAATAATGAGCCATGAAAGATTTAGAATTCTACATATTTGAAGACGAACTTTGGTGTATGTTCCCTGACGGAAGCAACAATCCGATTACAGACAAGGATACGATTCTTGTTAAAGACATCTTGGAGCGCATAAGAGAATGTTATCCTAAAGCTTATCAGGCATTAACGGAATGTTATAGAAAAAGTTCGGGAAATATCCCATATTTTCAGTTTCTGATGGTCAATAGATTCTGTAAATGCAATTTTGGGGAACTGGATAATACCAGTCGTGATATTGATAAAAAAGGAGGTTTTAATTTTGAGCGTGTAAGATGCCCAATGCGAGGTGAATGTAAGTATGAAGGTGTCATTTGCAATCCACAGTTCAATAGCCGTATATCGGATGCGGAAATGAGAGTTATGCATCTGGTTTATGATGGGCTTGACAATGATGAGATTGCAGACAGATTATATCTCTCTCCTCATACTGTAAAAAATCATATCAAATCAGTTTATATCAAATTAAACATCCACGAGAAGTCAGAATTCATTCAATATGCTCACAAAAATAACCTTTTCAAAGATTAATAGGCATGATTAACGAGGATGTATTGAAGATTGTTCTTAACAACAAGACTTTCGGTCAGCGTGAAGCTGCTGATATAGTTGGTGGAAGAGGACGTTTGTTTCGTCTAGTTGGTTCCGGTGCAATACGTGCCGAAAAAAAACCGGCAGACCGTCAAAATGGTAGATGGTATTGCAATGCTTATGATGTGGTAAAACATGCTTCTTTAAAATAGTGATTGCCAAATAGTTATACTAAGTTAATGACAAGGAATTTGAAAGTATAACGTTTGGCCAAAAGTCAAAAATAAAGTAGTTTTACATCATAATAAAAAGATAATCAACTAGTTATGAAAAGAACACCTCTCTTGACAATATGGGTTTTATCATTTACCGTAGTAGTATTAAGTGCTAATCCTGATAGCATATGGTTTTGGATTGCATTCATCGTGTTTTCTTGGTCTTCGGTCTATTTGGAAAAGCACGGTAAAAGGCTGGAGGAAGAAAATGAATGATGTGTAAAATTTTAAGTAAAACATGTATAACTAAATGCACATAAGAGCAATGAAAACAAAAGAAGAAATGTTGGCTATGAGCCATGAGGAACTGGTAAGTTATGCCATCGAAGTTCAATTTAAAGCAGCCATGTATGATGGTGTGGAAAAGAAAAACTCCAGAATGAAAGAGCTGTTGGCTGCTGTAGGCATCGTTTATGAAACTTATAAAAGAGAACAAAATGTATGATGAACTTCATCAATTGGAAAAGGAACTTAAAAAAGTTGAGTCATGTGAACTTGAATATCTTCCTGAATATGGGTATTCTCCTAAAGAGGAGATTATCCAACTTATCAAGGAAGACATAATTGATGTCAAAATAGAAATCAACCAGAAACTAAAATTGCATTCTTCCAAGATTTCATCTGGATATACCGACAAAAGCTTAGAAGAAGAAAGAACCAGCCTTTGCTTAGCACAGGGGTTGTCGAGATATTGTTAAACCTTTAAATATTAAGAGTAATGGAAGAAAATAAGTTAACAAAGCAGGAAAATGATGCATTGGCAATATTTGGTAAAGGCAAGACTATTTATCAAGTTGCTGGTAGTGATGTGGCATTATCATTTGATATTGTGCGCAATTACCTAACAAAAGGTAACGGTCAGGTCTCTGACCAAGATATTGTACAGTTTATCAGTATTTGTAAATTCAACCAGCTTAACCCGTTCTTGAATGAAGCATTTCTTGTAAAATTTGGACAACAGCCGGCTCAAATGATTGTCAGTAAAGAAGCGTTTTTCAAGCGTGCTGATGCGAGTGAGCAATATGAGGGTTTCAAAGCCGGTATTATTATAGTTAGAGACAATCAAATTGTAGAAGTGGAAGGATGCTTCTATAATGAAAAAACAGATGTTCTTGTTGGTGGGTGGTGTGAAGTTTACCGTTCTGACCGTAAATTCCCTATTGTAGCGAAAGTAAATCTTTCCGAATACGATAAAAAGCAGTCTATATGGAATGAAAAAAAATCTACTATGATTTCCAAGATTGCCAAGGTTCAAGCATTACGGGAAGCTTTTCCAGCCCAACTAGGTGCAATGTACACACAAGAAGAGCAAGAAGTTAAGTTTACTGAATATGAGGATGTCACAGATAAAGAATCTAAAGTCAACAAACTTGCCGAAATCGCAGCAAAAGCCGCAGGTGTGGAAGAACAGTCAAAAGCGGAGCATTCTATAAATCAGTCTCAAAATGACACGAATAATAAATCGGCTCAAAAAACATTGTTATGATAGAAAATGCGGAACAAAAGTCGCTTGACTGGTTTAGATGTCGTCTCGGGAACATTACAGGTAGCAATGCTGGATTGCTTATGAAAAGTGGAAGAAGCGACATGTTCAGCGATACTGCCAAGAATTACATTTTCCAAGTTGCAGCAGAACGGGCAATGAATCCTGAAATAGTAAACGATGATATTGCGTTTGCTGAATATTTGTCTGCTGTCAACGTAGAAAGCAAAGCTATAAAATTCGGGACAGAGCAGGAAGCGAGTGCGCGTGATTTGTATTCAAGACTGACAGAAAGGCATATTGTGGAAGTGGGGTCGTGCAAGCACCCCACTATTCCTAATTTCGCAAGTAGTCCGGACGGTTTCTTCTATGACGAAGAATCGGGAGAATGTGGATGTATTGAGATAAAATGTCCGTCCCAAAATACATTTATGAAATATAAAAGTGAAGTTTATGACAATGATTCTCTTCTCAAAGTGAAGTATGAATACTTTTATCAATGTATGGCTCACATGATGTGCTGTAATGCAAACTGGACTGATTTTGTGGTTTACAACCCATTCCAGATAGAACCTATTCATATTGTTCGCATACTACCGGATGAAAAGGTATTTGCAGAAATGGAGAAACGCATCAAAATGGCAGATGACATTATTAACCAAATAGCGGATATTGAGTAATATGAAAACGTTTGCTGATATATATAGGGACAAGATTTCATATTATGTTAAGTGTGATTTAATTAAGGAGAAAAATAATATTCAACAGTATATAGATGAAATTTATGAACGTTTACAAATCATTTCCAATGAAAAGAAAATTCATGATTTAAAAGTTGCTATATCTCGGAATAAAATAAAGATTAGAGAAATAAATAAACTATTAGTAAAAAAAGAACAATGAAAAACAATAAAGAATACACATGGTTTCCTGCAAATCAAAAAACATTTAGCAATACCTTTCATAGCATAGAAGATGCTATTGCTGATGCACAAGGTAAGTTTGATAAATCATATGAAGAGTATGAAGATGGTGATGAATACAATTCACATATCATTACCATTGGAGAAGTTGAAAGATATAATGTAAAATCGGCAGTAGAAAGTATTGTAGATGATATTCATGATAATCTTGAATCTGATATTTCTGATTTTGCATTTGGAATGGATTATGAATCAGAAGCTCAGATATTAGAAATGCATAAATCTGAGTTTAAGGAGCAAGCAGTTAATGCGCTACTCCCTCTGATTGAAAAGTACTTCTATTTCAGTCCTCAAATGAAAAGCATTGAGATTAATCAATATGATTTAAAAGAACGAAAATTTGTAGAGCGATGAATACAAAAGAACCAATAAGAATTGAAGCTATAGTCAAAAGCAAATCCAAACAAATCTTTTTCGTATTCAATCGCAAAGTTGAGTTTATCCACACACAGTTCGACAATGAAACAATAATCGGAGAAGATGAAGGAATATATAACTTCTATTTTTATAAAAGTCCTTCTAAATATTTTCAAGCATTTGCTGGTAGAGAGTTTGATTTGAAAATGTCAGATGGAAGCACAACTCATTGCTTCGGTCAATGGTGGGATGGTTTAACTAAAGCAGCAAAACTTATGTTCGACGGTGTATTGTCAAACATCGCATATTCAGATATTGAAAGCTTAAAAAAATGCTATGTGTATTATGGTGGGAGATGCGATACCAATTGGATAAACAAATTACTATCTGAATATAACGGAGAAATATATGAGTATTATGAATTTGAAAAATTAATCAAAAACAAATAGAGCAATGGAAACGCAATTAGCAATTCAAGAAAGCGACCTAGAACTGGTCGTAAGTGAAAAGACGTTAGGTAGCCTTACTACCAATGCAAAGCAAATCAGAGATATGGTAAAAGCTTCTTTGCAAATGTATGATATTACCAATTATAACGATGAGAATATCGACCAAGCGAAGAAAGACAAGGCAATTCTCAACAAGGCGACAAAAGCACTCAATGCCAAACGTCTTGAAATAGAGAAAGAATTTATGAAACCTTTCGGGGAGTTTAAGGACGTTGTGAACGAAACCATAAAACTTATCGGTGAGTGTTCTGCCAAGATTGATACTGTGGTCAAGCAGAACGAGCAGCAATACAAAGACAGGAAAAAAGCCACTATCAAAACTTACTTTGATGGAATAAATGTTAATCTTGTAGATTTCAATAAGGTCTTCAAGTCTGAATGGCTAAACAAGACTGCGAGCATGAAGTCTGTTTGTTCGGATATTGATGCCATATTTAATAAGGTTGAAAACGAGCTATCTACGCTGAAGGGTTTTGGCGAAGATTATGATGTTCTCCGTACTTATTACATGGATACACTCAACATCACTTCTACGATTCAATATGCAAACCGTCTGAAAGAACAGCGGGAACGAGCTAAGGCAGTAGAAGAAGCTAAGATTAAATCGGAAAAAGAAAAGCAACAAGCGGAAGAAGCTCGTAAAGCTGATGAAGCAGAACAGGGCAAATCACGTCCGGTCAATCCGTTTTCAATGGCAAATCAAAAAGTTGACGAACAAGTACCTTTTGGTCAATCCAGAATACGACAGCCTGAATTATTGACGAGAGCGTTCAAGGTCACTACTACTCGTGAAAACATCATAGCCTTAGGTGACTTTATGAATGAGCGAGGTATTGACTTTAATAAAATAGAAATCCCATGAATGGCCATGGACCTATGCAAGACTGATATACAAAATCTAATTCGGCTCCTTGACAATAGTGCAGAATTGATTGACAAGCATTGCCAAAAAACTTCAGAGCAAGACAAGGCCCGACAATGCAGAAAAATGAGTAAGAAACTTAAAAAGAGAATAGAAAATGAGAACATTACAAATCAGTGAAAAGAAAGCCATGGAACTTTACAATAATGGTTCCGACGAACTAAAGACAGTATTGGAAGAATCTTTTGGTAAAGAGTTTTTCCAACGTAAGATAACTGATAGGATTAAGACCTATGAGGATGCCTGTGCAGAATTAGGTATTAATTCTCTTGATGAAGCCAAACTAATGGAGCTTGGGCTTACCAAACATGATATAGCTTATCAGAAGTTGGCAACCATTGTCAAAGCCCTTAACGAAGGTTGGGTACCTGATGTATGCGATTATGATGTAAAACGATGGTATCCATGGTTTAAACCTAATAGTTCTCCTTCCTCTTTCGCTTTCGGCGGTTCGCTTTGCGATTTTGCGTTTGCGTTTGCGGGTAGCGGGTCTCGCCTTTGTTTGAAAAGCAAAGAGTTATCAGACTATTGCGGCAAACAATTCATTGGCTTGTGGAAAGAATATATATTATAACTAATAAAAATCATCATGAAAAAAGAAAATCAAAAAATCACAGAACTGGTAAAAAGCTTTGAGGATGCCCGTAAGATGACTGGCAGACCGGATGTTCCTGACTTTTCCAATCTTCCCACTGATATGCGCAAGCATTTTGAGGCACAGTATAAGATGATTGTAATTGCAGAAGCCCTTAACGAGGGATGGATTCCTGATTGGGATAATTATGATGAATATAAGTATTATCCTTGGTTTGAAATGTCTCCTTCCTCTTTCGCTTTCGGCGTTTCGGATTACGGTGTTGCGCGTGCGTATGCGGGTAGCGGGTCTCGCCTTAAATTTCGGACACGCGAGCTTGCAGAATATGCAGCAAAGCAATTCATTGATATTTGGAAAGACATCCAGATAGCATAGGATATAAAGGTTGCCTGCCCTTGTCTCCTTCCTCTTTCGCTTTCGACGATTCGAATTACGATAATGCGAATGCGAATGCAGGTAGCAGGTCTCACCTATGTTACAATACTTCAGTGGGCAGGAACCTCACCTCTTGGTGGAAAATGACAATTCAAACGGTGTCGGTAGGGCTTATCCGAAGACTCTTATTAGAAACAAAGGCTTATGAAACGATTTGGAAATTTATACTATCGTATTTGTGACATTGATAACCTTTACCTTGCATATACCAAAGCAAGAAAAGGCAAGGGAAATACTTATGGGGTCATTCAATTTGAGAAAGAACTGGATGACAACATAAATGCCCTTCATGAGGAACTGTCAGAGGGTAAATACGTTACTTCTGAATATCAAACTTTTATCATACATGATCCTAAGAAACGTGAAATATACCGGCTCCCTTTCCGTGATCGCGTTGTTCATCATGCGATAATGAATATCCTCGAAGATATATGGACTCCAATATTCATTTCACATACTTATTCGTGTATTAAGGGCAGAGGTATCCATGGAGTAATGAAACATCTAAAGAAAGATTTGAAAGATATCCAAAATACAAAATATTGCCTGAAAATGGACATTCGTAAATACTATCCGTCAATAGATCATTTGATACTTAAGAATATTGTCCGAAAGAAGATTAAGGACAAACGTCTTCTTGAGTTACTCGACGGTATTATTGATTCTGCTCCAGGAATACCTATCGGTAATTATCTTTCGCAGTTCTTTGCAAACCTGTATCTTTCTTATTTTGACCATTGGCTTAAAGAAGAAAGGCGCATAAAGTATTATTATAGATATGCTGATGACATGGTAATACTTGCATCAAATAAAGAAAAACTTCATTCCCTGCTTGGAGATGTGAAATCATATCTGCACAATAATCTTCATCTGGATTTGAAAGACAATTATCAAATATTCCCGGTTGACAATAGAGGAATTGACTTTGTAGGCTATGTTTTCTTTCATACCCACATTCTCATGCGAAAAAGTATCAAAAAGAATTTTTGCAGGAAAGTGGCAAAGTTAAATAAGAAGAAAACCGTACCTCATGATTACAAGATGGCTATTTGTTCATGGATAGGATGGGCAAAGCATTGTAATTCAAAGAATCTAATAAAAACTATAATCAAAAATGAAAAGGTTCTCTGATTTTGGGATAGAAATCAATGCGGGGTGCAATATATTCCCAGTGCAGCAAATATCAATTACAGATATTCTTAACTGCGAGATAGAGGTACTTGATTACGAATCGGGAGTTAAAACCAAACATGGAGACAACCGTTACGTAGTCAAGATAAAACATGAAGGAACGGAATGCAAGTTTTTTACTAATTCCACTCCGATAAAAGAAGCACTTGGTAAAATATCAAAAGAAGATTTCCCATTTATGGCAACAGTACGGGTTAAAAAACTTGGTACTGGTAATAATAAAATGTATTATTTCACTTAAAAACAAAAAAAATATGGCAATGCATACATGGTTTGAATGCAAAATCCGTTACGAGAAAGTAATGGAAAATGGAATGAACAAGAAGGTTACCGAACCGTACCTGGTAGATGCCCTCAGTTTTACGGAAGCGGAAGCACGCATCATCGAAGAGATGACGCCGTTCATTTCCATTACCGTAGGAGGAAAGCAGGTCGTAGTTGACAAGACTGGAAAAGATACAGTAGTAACCCCACAAGACAAAGAAAGCGATGACATACGAGGAGATGATTAAACTTGCATCCAAATCTAAATCATGTAAGAAACCGGCGAACGATGAACATAAAATACAGTGTGCTTGCGTAAAGTGGTTTAGATTGGAATATCCCAAACTGAAAGATATACTGTTTGCCATTCCGAACGCAGCCAGAAGAAGCGCAAGGAACGGAGCATATATGAAAGATGAAGGAATGCTCCCCGGTGTTGCCGATTTAATCCTTTTAAAGAGCAACCGCTTATATGGAGCTTTGTGTGTGGAAATGAAAAAGCCGGGAGAATACCAAAGACCGGTACAAAGAGAATGGCAAAAGGAATGTGAGGCAAATGGTAACAAGTACGTGGTTGTCAGGTCGCTTGACGAGTTTATTAATGTCGTGAATAATTATTTAAAAGACATATAAATGTAGGTCTGATTTTACGCGAACGCTCTTTGACATTTTGTTTTCAGCTTGCAAAATAATGATGTGAATGTGGTTGGTACTTACGCTTTTTATATATAAGCAAGATACGGCAAACTGTGAAGTCGTGCTGTATCTTCGTAAGAGGGGTGTGTTTGCACCTCTCTTTTTTCGGAAAAAAAAGTGGCTCTTAAAGCGTTACTTTTGAAAATTATTCGTATATTTACAGTGCATTGGGTTGTACTTATTAAATTTAGAATTAATCAGAGGATTAAGATATAGAAAGCTGTGCAGGCCACAACCCCCTGCATGGCTTTCGCCTTTTTATCTCTGCATGAAGAAGTGCGGTACATCCTCGAACGAAAAGACACTATTATGGACAACATTCAAATCTTTAAGAATGAGGCTTTTGGCGAAGTAAGAGTAGCCGGAACAAGTGAAGAACCTTTGTTTTGTCTTGCAGATATTTGCAAAGTTTTGGAGTTGGGAAATCCCAGCCAAGTAAAAACAAGACTTTGTGGTGGGGTCATTACTAATGAGGTCATCCCGGATTCCATTGGCAGACAACAAGAAATGATTTTTATTAATGAAGACGGTTTGTATGACGTGATACTTGATAGTCGCAAGCCACAAGCTAAAACTTTCCGTAAATGGGTGACAAGTGAAATCCTTCCCTCTATCCGTAAACATGGCATATACGCCACTGATAATGTTATAGACCAAATACTTAATAATCCCGATTTTGGTATCGAGCTTCTCACTAAGCTAAAAGAAGAACGGTCGGCACGTATTGAAGCGGAAAAACAAGTAGCTATTCTTACTCATGTCAATAAGACCTATACATGTACGGAAGTTGCTAAAGAGTTGGGGCTTAAATCGGCAATTGAACTCAATAACCGTTTAAAAGAACTTGGTGTACAGTACAAAGTTAATCAGACATGGGTTCCATACACCAAATACGCAACCCTTGGCTGGTTTGATATAAAGCAAGAGGTCGCTGACAATGGGCATATCATATACCATAGAAAGATTACCGGAATTGGTAGGCAAGGTATTATCAATCTTATTAACTCTTAGTTGACATAAATAAAGGGGTGCATTCGCATCCCTTATTTGTTGTTATCATTCTCCACAACCTCCTTCAATCTGTACAGCCTGTCAATCGCCGGATTGTAGAACGGGTCCGGATAGTGCTGGTTGATGTCGCAGATGTTGGCGTGGACGTACATGGACGTATCGATAATGTGTTCCGATTCGCTTAATGTCACCTCTTTGGGGAGCGGGGCCGTCAAAGCCCAATGGACGATAGCTTTCACGCTTTCCTCGTCGTATGAGTATTTACTTTCTTGTGCCATGGTTTGGTATTTTTGCGGCAAAGGTAATGATTATACCGAATACTTTTCTCCTCAACTCGTGTAGAATAAGAAAAAAATTGCTATCTTTGTGAAAAAGAAAATGTTAACAAAAATGGTTGCACTACTTTGTATATTATTATTCATCCTGGCAATTATCGGGATAATATGCCTGATAGGTAAGATAAATGGATGGCATTCACCAATAGCAGACAAGATGTGAGGCTGCTTGGCTATCTTTGTGAAAAAGAAAAGGTTATGATTCAAACAATCGTCTATCTAATGATTGGTACTATTATCCACGGCTCTATCATATCTTTGATAGTAGCATGGATGATACATGCTAAAGAAAAAGATAACAAAAGTAGATACACGGACTAACACTTCTTGACATGAAAGACTTTATTGACATCGCTTTAATAACACTATTGACAGTTGGAGGATTCGCATTATTCATAGGAATATTCAGACTTATATCCAAACTCCTCGTTGATAGTGGGGCTACTTTTATTTTCCCTTATCCTTCAGAGTTTGAGAACTCTGAGGAGGATAAATAAAGGAGCTTCCGTCTCCATCGACCCCCTCCGCTTTCAAGATGAACTTTAATATCCTATCGGAGTTTTTTCCTTTCAGCTTATCGGCAATTCTAATATACTTCAATTTATACATCTTCATGATGTAGCACTCCTTTCGTTTTTCCATTTCTTCTATTACCATAATCACCTTGCTTGCAATGTAATTTATAGATTCTGTATCGCCGCCTATAATAACTTCGTTTAGGGCTTCCATATATAGGTCAAAAGCATTGATAAAGAATGAATGAAAATAAAATTGGTCTCTTGCGTACAAAGAATACCCTTTGATTGTATGTGTTGTCTTTCCTAATTTCGCATCAACCTTTTCGTTGATGGTTTTGAGAAGATAATCCTTGGCATAGAAATAATTAACGATTTGAAATCCGATTAACACCGTAACCAATATCGATAACACACCTACCAATGAAGCCATCAAATCAATATTCATTGGTTCTGTCTTAACATAACACATTCCAATAGCACTACCTACGCAGAGTATGGCGAAAAATCCGCATATTGCAATCGCAAAATTTTTTCTCATAGTATTAATAAAAAAATGGCGAATCCTCTATAAAGAAGTGTCCCCACCGGCATAGATACCGGAACCCGACTGACTACGGGTTACACTCCTTCATAGAGGATTCATGTTGTTTCTATTGTTTCGGGGACTGCAAATTTAATCAATTCCCGATAGAAAACAATCAATTGCCACACGAATAGGATATAAGTTCAAGGGCCTACATCTTTATCTCCAATTCGCTGCCCACCAAATCGAAATACACATTCTGCAGCTGGTTCAGATATTCAATTGGAATATGGGATAAAGGATATTCGGCGCAGTTTATAGACACGAATAGTTTATCGTCGTTCACTCCATCATTATATAGGTAGCGTCCGTATGATAATTCAATACCGCAAGAGAATCCATTGTATTCCTTTGTAAATCCGCTTTTTAGGAGTAATTCCTCTGTCAGTGGAATAGGCTCTACCATAGTAACCGGAACTTCACTGTAGCAAACGCCGTCGCCGGCCTTGCATTCCAGATACAAGGAATTGCGCTTGATGGCTTCCACCTTGCATACTGTCCCGGCAGGTGCCTTTGTCTCTACGAACTTGAAATCTTCGGTAAGCTGTACATAGCTGCCTAATCTTAGTCTTCTTGCATCCATAGCTTACTATTGGTTTATCTGTTGTTTTCTGTCTTAAGTTCAATATTCACGCTAACCGGGAACTCATTTCCGCATTTCGGGCATTTGATAGAATGGACGTTTGAGGTAGGTTGCACTTCTTCCGGGGACGCAAATAGTTGCCACATGGGGACGTTTATAGCTTCTGCTATTTTGGTTAATACCTTTATAGAAGGGTTGCCTGATATATGCTGGTTAAGTCCACTTAGGGTTATACCCATTTTCTTAGCTACATCTTGTGTAGTCATTCCTTGTTGTTCTATGACTTCTCTGATTCTCATATAATTAATGGTTAATATTTATAGCAAAGGTAGTAATATTTCGCATGCAACAAGTTATAGCTTGTGTAAATAAAGTTAAAGATAAGCTTTTTCTTGCCATAATGCTTGCTCAAACAAGTTATAACTTGTATCTTTACATCAAATAAAAGAACTAATAACAATTAACTCCTAAATATATGAAACGCTACAATTTATCAGACATAATGAAATCAGCCCACCAGATTAAGAAGTACATGAAGCTGTATTCAGTAACCCATGGTGTAAAGACTTGGGGTGACTGTGTAAGACTTGCATGGGCTAACGAAAAGAAAAAGGTTGCTGATGAAGAGGCAAGACAAGCGGAAAAAGAGGCAATGAAGGTTGCTCTTTCACAACCGTCTAAAAGAAGCGCATACGACAGCTTCAATGCTCCAGCATCCTCTTACTATACCAACAACAATTATGGTCGTTTCGGTTCCCGTTACGTAGGTGATTGACAAATGCTATTGTTATTTAAGTTGTTGATATACAATAGGTTAATTAAAGTTTAAGTAAAATAATTTCAAATACTAATTCTTCGTCAATCCGTTGATAATGAGTAGCTTTACATCATAAAAAGATGTATTTATAATAATCAAAAATTAAAGAGCAATGGACGATATTTTGAACCAAACCGTTAAGATGAGCCAAGCGGAACTGATATTCCAGTTGGCTAAGACCAATGTGGAACAAGAGGACAGGCTTAAATCTACGGAAATGAGATTGAGTGTTCTCGAAGAAGAGGTCAAGAAACTTTCTAAAAAGGCTGTCGGTGAATACGGGTGTTCCACTATGTCTGCATACGTACAGAGGCATAAACTTCCCATTTATGTAAGTGACATTGCGAAGCTCGGCAATGATGCTACACGGTTATGCAGAAAAAGGGGCTATCCAGTGAATAAGGTAAACATAGACCGTTTCGGTGTTGTGAACGTTTATCCGGACTTCATATTACAAGAGCTTCTTGATGATTACATAAGAACTACACGTCGTATTAATGGAGCTATAATGAAACCAATATAAACTATATCAATGAAATACAAGGTGTCAAAAAAAGGCTCAAATGTGGTTTTCAAGTTTGAAACCTATGAGCAGGCAGCGGATTTCTGCTATATGTATGTTATGGCAGAGCAAGTTAAAGGGAATAGATTCCCGGAACTCTCGATAACAGAGGAAGGGGGATAATCTTAAAGAGCGATGATAGCACGCGGAAGTGTCCTGTCCTCAGTAATGCTTGGGGCAGGTTTATCAAGGAATAATTTGCCACATATAAAAGAAAGCGTAAGTACCTTATGGAGGTAAACCAACGTTCACGTTAATGACATCCTACCGTCAATCCGGGCGGTAGGTTTGGAGCCGGTTGTAATTGTTAACATGCATCATTATGAAAGTGGAAGTGGATTATAAACAATATATGGCGATGTTAAAAGCGTTCACGGAATGCGCCCAATGCAAAGCCGAGTGTTATCGCCTGCAAGCTGAAAACGAAAAGTTGAAGCATGAGGTATCGAAATCGAATGCCTGGGACCAACTCTTAGGCGACTACGAAACGGAAGGAGATGGTTTGCCTTTTTTTTTATTTCTGTAGGAATTAAGCGCTGTTACGATTGGTTTTAAGTGGCTCTAAGCGAATATTGTGATTTAGAATAACAACTATCATCCTTGATAATTTAAGGTGGTATGGATATAAAAATAGTGTATAAAATGATATTATTAATAACATAAATAATAGTACAATGGAAAAGGAAATTAAGGAAATAAGCGACTTTCTGAATATCACATGTTAGAATAATCCAGTAGAAATACAAGAAAGAATCGCCGCCACTATGGTTTATGTGGTAAGAACTGGAGAAATGCTTGCTGAAGCCAAAAGAATGCTCAGAAAGAAGAAATCCGATGAAATACAAAATACCATTATTAAGATAGCGCAAGAAAATTGCTTGTCTGCAAAGGTGCAAAATGCTTTGCTTGACAGTATCGCAGAAGAAGAATCATTTCTGGTGGACCGCCTAGATAGACTTAATGCTTCAGCAACTCATCAGTTGGATGCATTACGTACTTTATTAAGCTATGAAAAGGAAGCTTTGCGGTTAAATAAGACAGGATATTAGAAAAAAAGTTAATCACGGAAAAATAATAGTTATAAAGTGATTGTTTTTATGTCACTTTTATGTAGCTTTACACCGTGAAAACAATTAATCATCTTAGTGGGATTTGATGATAAACAAGATATTAATAGGCTTTCATGGAGTACATACCTTAATCCCACATCAAAGGTATGGAAACTTGAAAGCCTTTGCTTTTCAGATATGATTACAATAGACGGATACATAATAAATCAGTTGGTGAATTTCTGATACTATATTAATTATGGCAAGACCTAATAAGATAGGTTTGGGATACTTCCCAATGGACGTTGATTTATTCCAGGACATACGAATAAGGAAACTAATCAAGTATCAGAGTGGCAAGGCTATAACAGTATATGCTCTCCTGCTATGTCTTATCTACCAGCGTGGGTACTACATGAGGTGGGATGAAGAGTTGCCCTTCATTATATCGGAACAAACCGGGTTTGAAGAGGCGTATATACTGGAGGTCATCAAAAGCTGCATGGCACTAGGGTTATTCTCCAAGAAACTGTATGACGAAGAACAGGTTATTACGTCAAAAGGGATTCAAGAACGATACCTATATATATGCAAACTGCTTAAAAGAAGAGTTGGCATTACCGAATATTCGCTTATTGATGAAGAAAAGGAACTTGTCACTTCTGAGGAAACCGGGGTTATTTCCGGAAAAACCGAGGTTATTTCCGAAGAAACGTCTTTAGATTCGGTGAAAATGCCACAAAGAAAAAGAAAGGAAAAGGAAATAAAAGAAATCTCTCTATCGAGAGATAAAGAAAAGTTTCCCCCTCCCGAGGTTTTAGACAAAACATTAAGCGAATGCTATGATGAACTATCATGTGATAGGAGCTGGATAGAAGTTGTAACGATGAATACACGTAATTCCGGTCATAAGGATTTTACGATAGACATGTTCGGAATGTATTTAAAGCGTTTTTTCGATAAACTTCAAAACGAAGGAGAAGTGAGGAAATCTCCGAAGGATGCAAAATCTCATTTTGCAAGATGGTTAAATATTGAACTTCAAAAGAAATCTAATTATGAACCAGAACCAGTTACTCGCAACATCTACGAGCAAAAGCGAATTGATTCTGAGCGGAGAAAGTCTAGATTCATGGCTGAGTTCGCAGAAGCGGACGCAAGATTCCTTGCAGAGCAAGAAGCTAAACGAAAAGAAGTTGGCTCTACTGGAGAAATACCCAACACCATCCCAAATGGCGGTTGATTACAATCCTGATTTGCAAGGTAAGCTGGCTAAATCAAACCTTACACTTGCGGATATAGCCCTGAATGATAACATTCCTTTGCTTGCAAATATTCGTTCCGTGTACGGTGAGGACAATGCGGTAAGATGGTTGAAGGTACAGTTTGACAGTCTTAACGATTACGCAGAGCAAGGAAAAGGTATCGATGATTCACAATTGGATGAATTGTGCAGTTTGGTACTTGGTGAATATTATTGGATGAACCTTGCGGAAATATGCAATTTCATTTCCAGATTCAAATTAGGGAAATATGGGCAATTTTATGGCGCCATTGGGCCTATGAAAATTACTTGTTCTCTTCTGGAATACATCAAAGAACGCCGCATCGACATCGAACGCTATGAGCGTGAACAATACCGGACACAACGCCAAAAGGAGATGGAGGAACATGGCAAAAACAGAATTTCCTATTCCGAGTATCTCGAACGCGAACGTAAACTTGTCGAAATCGGTGATAAGGATGCTATTGAAAGGGCTTCAAAACGTATAGGAGGTTCCTATATGTCAACAAGTTAATTAAAGATAAAGCCTTGGAAATAAAGGCGGTAACGTTTGTTTACAAGTCGCTAAATGAGTAATTTTATATCTGTAAATCAGATACATATAAAACATAAGAGCAATGAAACCAAAGAAAGATTTGATTAAAGCTGCCGAGGCTGATGGCAGCATAGACAGATTGAACAGCCTTCTTTCAGCCGCACACATACTGAACTGCGAAGCAAACATGCTGGTGGAGGAAGCGGCAGACTTGATGAACGCCAAAGGTTTGCTACTCGGAAACGTGAAAAGGCTTCATAACAATTTCGTTAAAAGTGCAGATTTGTACTTTCTGGAATTCTCCTCACTCGTAGAGACAGAGAAATCGAAGATGGATATGTTCAGGGACATGGACGTTAAATGGCAATAGATGTGCAAAAGTAGTTTGCTGTGTGAATCACGATAAGAATGCTATCCTTTCACATGATGCCAACATTCCTGATGCACTTCATTTCATTGAGGATATTCGTACACTGGAGCTTTCACCGATAAATACTATTGTTGAACGTATCCGTGAATTATATCCTGATTCGATGATAATGCTTCATGCTTCTTTGGAGTGTACCAACTTCTCGAAAGCTAAAGGCGGTCAACCGAGAGATGCTGATAGCCGGACGCTGGCAGAACATCTCTTCCGTTATATTGATGTTATAGATCCTGACTACATTCAGATTGAGAATGTGGAAGAGTTTATGAGCTGGGGAGATATGGACGAAAAAGGGAAGCCTATCAGCATGGACAAAGGCAGGCTTTATCAGAAGTGGGTGCGCAATGTCAAGAAGTACGGTTACAACTTTGAACACCGTATCCTGAATGCTGCCGACTTCGGCGCCTATACCACAAGAAAACGCTTCTTCGGCATCTTTGCTAAAAAGAGTTTGCCGATAGTATTCCCTGAACCGACCCACTGTAAGGGTGGTAGGCAAGATATGTTTTCGCGTCTGGAGAAGTGGAAGTCGGTAAAGGATGTGCTTGATTTCTCTGATGAAGGAACTACCATCTTCATGGAAAAGCCTCTTGCAGAGAAAACGCTTGAACGTATCTATGCTGGACTTATCAAGTTTGTAGCCGGAGGAAAGGATGCTTTCCTTTCCCGTTACAATACGGTTCGCCCTCAAGACACATGCAAATCAGTTGATGAACCATGCGGAGTGTTGACTACTGAAAACCGCTTTGCAAAGGTACAGGTAAGTTTCCTCTCCAAACAGTTCAGCGGACATCCCGAAAGCAAGAATGTGTCCGTAGAAGAACCGGCAGGTGCAATCACCTGCAAAGACCACCATGTTTTTGTCTCTGCTTATTATGGAAATGGACATAATCATTCGGTAAACGAGCCGTCTGCGACAGTTACAACAAAAGACAGATTATCATTAGTAACTCCAAGGTTTATCGCCAATGAGTATTCCGGTGGAGGACAACATACAAGTATTGACAATATTTGTCCGGCAATTTTAACCAATCCCAAGCAAAAACTTATAACATGCAAGCCTTGGATTATGAATACTTCTTTCTCAAATATTGGTAGCAACATAGAGGAACCGGCACAGACAATAACCGCAAACCGGAAATGGCATTATCTGATGAATCCACAGTTCAACAGCGCTGGCAGCTCCGTTGATAACCCCTGCTTCACCCTGATAGCACGAATGGATAAGATGCCGCCCTATCTGGTAGCAACAGAAAGCGGTCAGATAGCGATTGAAATCTACGACAATGATAGTCCTATGACCGTGAAGATAAAGGAGTTCATGGCACTGTATGGCATAGTGGATATTAAAATGCGGATGCTTCGCATTCCTGAACTAAAACGTATCATGGGCTTTCCGGAAGATTATGTGTTAGTTGGTACACAAGCTGACCAGAAGAAGTTTATCGGAAATGCGGTAGAGGTTACACAGGCAAAGAAGAATGCCGAAGCACTTTGTGCAAAACTTAGAGATTTAAGATTGAAGAAATTAAAAGAAGTAGCTTAATGAAAGAATATATAGAATTTTTAAAAGACAAGATGGCCATCAGCCGTCAGACCGGGTTCGAGGTCAATCCGGATGAACTGACACCGTCGTTATATCCCCATGTGAAAGATACTGTTCGCTGGGCGGTGTCCGGTGGTTGCCGTGCGATATTCTCCAGTTTCGGTATGCAGAAAACCGTTACTCAGTTGGAGATACTTCGGGTAGTCCTGAAACACAAAGGCGGCAAAGGGCTGATAGTTTGTCCTAAACGTGTAGTGGTTGAGTTCCTTACACAAGCGGAACAACATCTGCACATGAAAGTGACCTATGTACGAACTATGGCTGATGTGATGATATCACCGCCACGCCATCGCCCAACAGATACAAGGAGCTGATACATTATGCCGGTTATCTCGGTGTGATGGATACCGGGCAGGCGCTTACCCGTTTCTTTCAGCGTGACAGCACGAAGGCGAACAACCTTACCCTTTATCCGCACAAGGAGAAGGAGTTCTGGTTGTGGGTAAGTACATGGGCGTTGTTCCTCACTAAACCGTCCGACCTCGGTTATCCCGATATCGGATATGAATTGCCGGAACTGCGTGTACATGAAGAAGTGGTTAGTGTTGATAACTCCACAGCCGGAACTGACCGTGACGGACAAGTGAAGATGTTCCGTGAGGCTGCTCTCGGACTTGCCGACGCAGCGAAAGAACGTCGGGACAACATGCAGGAAAAGATTGTCCGTGTGGTGGAAATCATTAACCGTCCTGAAAACAAAGACGATCATTTCCTTTTATGGCATGACCTGGAGAATGAACGGAAGGCTTTGTGTGATGCCATACCCGGATGTAAGGCTGTGTACGGCTCGCAGGATGATGAGGAAGCCGACGAAGTGATAGCGGACTTTAAGGACGGCCGTCTGAAATATCTGGCTGCCAAACCGGAGATGCTTGGTGAAGGTTTGAACTTCCAGTACCACTGCCATAAGGCAATCATGTTCATCGACTACCGTTTTAACGACAAGTTCCAGGCGATAGCCCGTATCTACCGTTTCATGCAGCAGCATCCGGTTGACCTTTATCTGGTCTATGCGGAAAGTGAGGGAGAGATATACAAGAGCTTCATGCAGAAGTGGGCGCAACACCGCGAGATGGTAGCCAAGATGACCGATATAGTCCGCGAGAACGGTTTGTTCGGCTTGCAGGCAGAGGAGAAGATGATGCGGTGGATGTTTGCCAGCAGGGAAGAAAAGTCCGGCAAACTGTGGAGGGCAATCAATAATGACAATGTTCTTGAATGCCAGACTATGGAAAGTAATTCGGTGGACTTGATTGTAACCAGCATCCCGTTCTCCAACCACTATGAGTACACTCCGACCTATAACGACTTCGGGCATAATGAGGACAACGGCAAGTTCTTCGAGCAGATGGATTATCTTACACCGGAGCTTATGCGTATTCTTAAACCCGGTAGGTTAGCTTGCATCCATGTGAAAGACCGTGTACTGTTCGGCAACGCTACGGGTGACGGTATGCCCACTATCGACCCGTTCAGTGAAATGACTGTATTCCACTACATGAAACACGGTTTCCGCTACATGGGGCGCATCACGGTGGATACGGATGTGGTAAGGGAGAACAACCAGACTTATCGGCTTGGATATACGGAGATGTGCAAGGACGGTTCAAAGATGGGTATCGGTTGCCCGGAATATGTTCTTCTCTTCCGAAAGTTGCCTTCTGATACCTCACGAGCCTATGCTGATTTGCCGGTGACAAAGAATAAGAGTGAATATTCGCTTGCCCGTTGGCAGATAGATGCCCATGCAAGTTGGAAATCTTCTGGTAACTCTCTATTGAGCTATGAGGACATGAAAGGAGCCGGAATAGATAAGATACGCCATCTGTTCAGGAACTACGAACGTGAGCATATATATAACTACGAGGAACATGTATCATTCGCTGAGGAATTGGAAACATACGGAAAGCTGCCTAAAACGTTCATGGCCGTTGACCCGGTAAGCAAGAAAGATTGGATATGGGATGATGTCACCCGTATGCGCACGCTCAATACCAAGCAGTCGCAGAAGAAACGGCAGAATCATATTTGTCCCCTTCAGTTAGATATTGTCGAAAGATTGATTGAACGGTATTCAAACAGGGGTGAACTGGTGTTTGACCCGTTCGGAGGTATCGGCACCGTTCCCTATTGCGCTATCAATCTGGGGAGGAAAGGTCTGTCAACCGAACTCAATTACGACTACTGGAAAGATAGTCTTTCATATCTGTATGAGGCAGAGATGGAGGTCAGCGCACCCACATTGTTCGACTTAATGAATGATGCCGTATGAACATTCACCAGATAGTTCCCCGTTCGGATTGCACCTCCTTCGCCAAGTGCGGCAAGCACTCACTTGCCTATTGCAGGAGGTACGGTGCGTCCGAATGCGGACCATGTGAAATCGTGAGGAGGAAACCCCGTAACCGGGTGGTGGTTGACGGAGTGGAGCGTAAACTGTGCACCCGTTGCGGTAGAGCACTTCCATTGTCCCGGTTCTTCGATAGAATAGCCCGTCGTAACGGTAAGGAATACCATCTGAAAGCGTCATGGTGCAAGATGTGTATGGCAGAGGTACAGAGCGAGCGGAATAGAAAAAGAGAAATGAATTGAGATTAACGTGTGCAAAAAGAAGCCATTTCTGCACATGAAGTATTAACACGAGCGGAAACCGGTGGCTTTTGCTCATAACTGAATAGTAAGGAATTATGCAATACATATTAACAGAACAAGAATATAGAGCTTTAACCCCTATTAGTGAGGTAGATAAACTCAAAGAAGATGTACAGCTTCTGAATGAAAAAGTTATGGAGCTTAGTGAACATCCATGTGGGAGTGATGCAGATTATAGAAGCGTAACTTTTTATTGTGATGATTGCCCGATTGGTGCATTTGGTACTGGTACTTGTACAAAGAGACAACAATATTCTAAATAGTTATGAGACAGACAGTAGAAGAAGCAGCAAAAAAGTATTCTTCGCAATGGGCATGGAACTCTCAACCGGATATGTGGCAAAGCGAAAAGGACTTCAAGGCTGGTGCTGAATGGCAGGCAAAGCAATTCCCATGGATAAGCGTTGAGGATGCAATACCTAACAAACAAGCAAAAGGCATGTGTCAAGTGAAATATGTTGATGGTAGTATTGATGAAATGGCAATGCGAGAAGTGAATAAATGGATATATCCCTACATCAAGACTGGATATGTTACTCATTGGAAACCTATCCCCTCATTCGATGAGATACTCGAAGCAAACAAGGATGTACTGGAACGGATTAAGGAGAAAGGAGACTAATATGGAAAGATATAGAATTGTGAAAGAAATAAGGTATAGCGGCTGTATTCCGATAGTCGTGTATTGCGTACAAGTCAGAAAAGACAAACGTATTTCATCCGAATGGGTGAATGTAAAAGGTTTTGATACTTATAGGAAAGCAAGAGAGTTGTTGCATGTTTTAAATGGTGATTGATTATGAGTAAATATAGATACAAGGAAGTAAAGAAAGCCTTAAAAGAGAAGGAGATAAAATTATGTTGAACGAACAAGAACCGTAAAACACACAGAAAATGAGCAGGTTTGAGAAAGAGATTCTTCCTTTTATAGAGGAAGCGATTATGAAAAAGCTCCGTACATACAACGTGTACAGTATAAAGGAGTATGAGGACATACGGAAGGCAGTGAGGTATTCAATCAGATTTTGTAAGAAAAATAAAATTGTTCAATATTGTATTTGATTATGGAAGTAAAGAACGGAATAATAATAGATGGGGTGCTGCATGAACTGGTGAATACTAATTCAGAGGCTTATTGTGATGATTGCTCTCTTTATAGTATTTGTCATCAATCAATATTAATGTGCTACATGCTGGGTGGAGATATATTTGTCAGTCGTGGTAAAGTAACAGAGATTAAAACGGAGGAGGAAAAGAAATGAAACAAGTATTATCAGTCGAACAGATGAAGCACTTGCAGGAGCTTGGATTTGATACGGGTAATGCAAGTATGCACTGGCAGTATTTACCTACTGCCGATGCTATTATCAATGGAACTGATGAAATAGAGGAAGAACCTTGCCTTTTTGTAAGTCAGCCGAACATGAAACATGAATACCCTGCTTACACTTTGCAGGATATTCTTGATAAGCTGCCGAAAGAAATAAAGACAAGTACAGATACTTATTGGCTTGGAATATCCATTTATGATTGCAAAGAATGGTATGTATGCTATTCAATGTCAGATGAATTTGATTACTACGAGGAGTTTAAATCAAGACAATTGATTGACGCAGCCTACGAGATGCTGTGCTGGTGTATTGAAAAATGCAGGGAATATTAAGTGACGAGGAAGAAGTTCGTTACGCTTGTTCGGAAGCAGACTACAAGAAGGGAGAGGTACGTACAATACCTAAAAGTATTGCCCAGTTTGCTATTGCTTGTGCTGATGCTTTAATTAATGAACTGAAAGGAGATTGAATAATGTCAAGAGGAGAAATATTAAAGCTATCAGATTTGAAAGACATGCACGGCTCTATTACTTTGGAATATACCGGGATTCTTTATGCTGGTGTAGATAGGGAAAAGAAGCTCCGTGAATTGGCAAAAGTTAATCCGCAGGAGTATTGTCTTGCATTGGGTGTGAATGATGATAGTGAAATTTTCAAAGACATTTCGTCGGGTTCCTTAGTGTCTCCGATGAAATTTTTTAAAAGACTGAAAGGAGAATAACTATGGGATTTACAACACCGTGCTTTATACGCAAAAATACTGCTAATATTAGAAATAGATTAAAAGAACTTGGCTATTATTGTAATCCATATTTAGGTTGGCATAATCTATTTGCTTGTGTATTTGGAGTTAATTCGGTTTATGCATTGGACGATTATGATAAAAATGGTCTTAAAGAAATAGATGGTCTTATTGATTGCGGAACGAATGAAGAACTATTCCTATCTATAGCTGCATTAAGGGATGATACAGACAAGTATCAATGGTTTACGGATGGGAATAAATGGATTATGTGTCCTGCAATCAAGTTCTCTACCTATTGGGTTTACAATGATATTGATGTTAATATAGATACCGTTCACAAGGCTACCGTAGACGAACTGATTGAACACTTTAAAGAATGAAAGCACATGTAATGAAACTCGAAAACAACTGTGTAATTGTTGACGAGGAATATTTTAATGAGATAAAGAAGCAGTCAGAATTTAACCAAGAAAGGATAAATGAGATTGCCGAAGAAAGGTTTTTGGAATATGTCAAAGAAAGCGGTATCGAACTTTCCTATGAAGTGAACGGAATACCTTATATGTTTCATTATGATTTGTTGAATGAAATAAATTATGAAGAAAGAGGATATCCGGAATCCGTGTCAGAAAGGGTGAAGCATACTATCGCAGACGATATAACCAAGGCTTTGAATGATAAGCTTAAGGGATTGAAAGACGAGGCTTTGAATTATGCCTTAAGTGAGTTTGACAAACAGAAACATGGTTTAGAGTTTACTGTAAAAGTATGGAAACATTTTGCATTAATCTTTATCATTACGACTATTATTCTAACAATTAGGTTATTTATACAGCTATGACAGAAGAACTTGTGACATTAGAGACTGCGAAGCTGCTGAAAGAGAAAGGGTTTCTACAAAGGAAATATCTTATAGATGTTTCTACTTTGCATCATTGTTATAAATACCTATCTGTTCCACCTCAATCGGTAGTTCAAAGGTGGCTGCGCGAAAACAAGAACCTACATGTACTCTCTACTCCTAAAGTAGTAGAGAGTTATAATAAGATAGGAGAAGTCGTTAAAACCGAAGTAGAATTTTATTATTGGGATATATATGTCGTTGGCAGCAATAAACATAAACATATCATCCAAAATTGCTTCACCAATCAATTTAATACCTACGAGGAAGCACTTGAAGCAGGAATACAAGAAGCGTTAAAACTTATATGATTATGGGAACCGTAGAATTGATAATTAAAATCTCCATCACTTTATTCAATGCCATTGCATTAGGATTTGTCCTAATCCTGGTAAGCAGATGGCATAGACGCATGGAGGACAAGCTGAATGAGATAAGGGAATACACCCGTAGGGTTTCAGACCGTGATGATGTTATTTATATGAATCAGTTTCAATGGCTGAAAAGTAAGTTGATTGAAGAGGAACGGTACGAGGAAGCCGCTAAAATCAATAAATGTATTGAGGATGAGTATAACAAATTAAAGAATAGTAAACTGTGAATTTATGAAAGAAATAGAAATTTATCCAGGTGTAAACATTGACTACGCATACGAACAGTTGAAGAAATATAAGCAAGAAACAGGAGAAGATTGTTTCTGTAAATTTAATGATAAAGAGCTGTATTCAAGTGAAACACTTGATGAAATGTATTTGAAGGTCACGAGAAAGACGAAGACTAAGTTCGATAAAGATTTGCAGGATGAACATAACGAATACCTGCGAAGGGAAGCCGAGTTCAAGGCTAAGATTCCGCAATTGATAAAAGAATATATGGCTAAAGCACGTGGCATTATTCCGGATAAACATCTTGAATATTGGGATAAGATTGTTCCTATACGATTGAACGACCTCTATAAAGGGTTTGAACTCGATTGCTGGTTGAAACTTATATCCGAACTCAATACAGACAAGCCTAAAGAAGAGCGTTTTAAGAACTGCTTACAAATGTTCATAGACCAAGGTCACAGCGGAATGAGTGCAAGCCTTGTGTTTAGTGGGCTTTGTCGATTTCATGACTTAGGTCCTCAATTAGTTGATTACATAAAGAAACATTGAGTTGTTGAAAAGGAATAACCATGAATAAAATATAGTGATTATGAAGCGTGAAATAAAATTCAGAGGTAAAGGTATTGATACGGGGAAATGGGTATATGGATTTCTCTCTTTTTTCTATACTGCCGGAAGGGACGAAAACGGGCTTATCTTTACGGACAAGGCGAGGATATATTCTCCGGAAGACGGCTGCTGTTACGACGTATGGGCTGAAACCGTCGGGCAGTTCACCGGCTTGTGCGACAAGAGCGGTAAAGAAATCTATGAAGGAGACATACTTATGTGTGAGCAACATATAGCTCTTGTATTGTGGAACAAAGAACTTGCTACATTCGCATTACAATTCGATTTTGAAAAAAAAGTCGGCATGAGACCTTTAGGCGAATGGCATGCTATGACAGTCGTTAGTAATATTTACGATAGCCCAGAATTGATAAAACAGCAATAGCCATGAGAGTAAAGAAATATTTCCATAACATCCAGTGTGATGTATGTGGGGATTTAGCCAATGAAGATATGTGGCATGAGGATATGGAAACCGTTGCCGAAGTAGCCAATGAAAGCGGATGGTATTACGACCCAGTGGATGACAAGCACTATTGCCCGGATTGCTATGAATATGGGGATGATGGAGAGATATTAGTTAAAGACGGAATGGTAAATACAATGGAGATAATATTATTAGGGAAAAGGCTTGAAGACTACCCGGAAACAGAATATTACGAACGAAGGCTTATCTATACAACATACAGTTCTGGCTTCAGAGAGCATAACATTGCGGCATTCAAGAGAAGGCTGAAAAAAGACTTTGACTACGAAGTAATAAATCATTTCGTCAAGGACGGTAACGACTTTTGGACTACAGATGAAATTATAGCCGCTGTCCGTGTTTCCTTGTCCCTCAATCTGCTTACGGATGAAGAATGGAAGAAGGCAATCCCGATTATAGAGCGTGGTCTTGAAGCCAATAAAGCCTATGTCCGTATGCTTGACGAGATGTCGGATATATTGGAGAAGTATTGCGAGGAATGGGAGGATTTGGGTATGCGCCATACCTTCATGCAACGTGTTCCTCATGAATGCTGGCAGGGACGTTTTAGCAGGCATAGCCAGAATCCGGAACAAAAGCCGAATTATTCATGAGTATCAAGCAATTAAAATAAGGTAAGTAATGAAACATCTATTCTTTTTATTTGTAGGATTTTTGGCTTTATATGAAATTATGAAAGCCTTAAACTGTAAGAAAGTATATTCCCGCACATGCGAATATAGACATCTTCCCAAGGAAAAGGTAAAGGCATATTTAAAAGAGCACCCTATGCTTCTTCTAATGAGTATTTTGGATATTTTCGGATGGATAACATTAATGGCTGGACTAATGACAAGCCAGTGGGTTTTATTCCTGGCGGTAATGGCTTTGTCTTTGTCGAGATTTCAACGCCTCGGCAGTTGGGCTGTGTGTATAGATAGTATCATCACTGTGGCTATTTATTTGTTTGCCATTATTAATACTTATCATTTACATATAGAATTATGAGTAAACTATACAAAGTAACCCTCTTCGGCAAACCGTTCATTCTCGGATGGTTCAGCCACGCGGACAAATGGTATCACAAGTTTAGCATAATAAAATAATGGATATAACAGACTTAAAAATCGGTGACTGGGTGAGAATAAAACTGCCGTCACCACAAGGAGAGAGCCTTTCCATCCCCATGCAGGTAGTAGGGCTGCTTTCCAGTTTCAACAATCCAAGCCCTGAAGATACGGTATATCTTGACTTTGAAGGGAATGAGGGAGACGTCTGGGAAGAAGAAGTACAGAATTTAGTTTATTCTAATGAAGATAAGCCATGAGGAAAGTAGACAGACTGAAAAAACTCCATGCCCCTATTGATGACAAATACAAGAAGATTGACACAACGGTAAACGGGGACGCGGAACGCCTCGCAGAGATGCACAAGGAAGTGGAAAGAAGGCTACATCCATTACGTATAGACAGAAGCACGGTGATTTACGTGCCGGCAGAAAAATGTAATGAGGGATACCGCCGAAAATGGATGAAAAAGGCTGGTATGGAAAAATATATTGTCGTTGTATAATTGTAGGTATTTATCACAAAGCAAGCAAAAGTTAAACTCTTGATTATGAGTAAATTGTCTGTGTAAATGTTTGGGTAATTCGTTGATAATGAGTATCTTTACAATACTAAAAGAAACCAATATTACTAACAATTAAAAGATATATAATTATGACACAAGAAACATTTAAACTGATAGACGCAGTTCAGAGGGAAAGTATAGAAGTCCAATGGGGCGTAGTACAAAACGTCAATACACGTGATTATTTTGGTACTAATGAAAGTATAAAACTTGATGGGCAATACTTGTATGTGTATCAAAAGAGAGATGGGTACTTCTGTTTTATAAGCAAGTTTAAGCCTACCTATACGTTGGCCATAGCAGATGACGAAGACATCAATATCTACAAGATTGATTAAGTTTAACCAGCAGGGCTAAAGCCCTGCATAACACATAAGAGCAATGAACACATATTACAAATTTGCGCCAAACGTATTTTTGGCAAAGTGCGATGAAAAGCATGAAAAAGGTGAAACAATTGATGTTACCACCAAGTATGGTAAAGAAAACGAAAGTATCGTTTTCAATCTGATTTTTGAGAAAGACGGTTTTTACTATTACTCCATTGTTCGGGCTGACGGCTTTAATGTTCAAGAGTGGGCGAAGCAAAGAGCAGAAAGACGCAGGGAGTGGGCGGCTTCGGCAGAACAAAAGAGTTATAAGTATTACGAGAAATCGAATAAAGATAGAGACTTCCTATCATTGGGAGAACCTATTAAGGTCGGACATCATAGTGAAAGAAGGCATAGAAAGGCAATAGATGACGCTTGGAACAATATGGGCAAAAGTGTTGAGTTTAGCGACAAAGCTGCCGAACATGAAAGAGTAGCCAAGTATTGGGAAAAACGCGCTGAAACTATCAATCTTTCAATGCCTGAAAGTATCGACTTCTACGAACATAAACTGGAACAAGCTAAAGAATACCATGAAGGCGTAAAGTCTGGCAAATACCCACGTGAACATGCGTACACTCTCACTTATGCCAAGAAAGAGGTGAACGAACTGCAAAAGAAATACGAACTGGCTAAAAAGTTGTGGGGAGATGAAAACGAAAACCAATAAAGCAATTTCACTACTCCAGTGCGGTGATTTTAAAGCCGCACTGGCTATTTTCTCCACTTTCCGCATGGGGTTTACCAAAGAAGAGCAAAGAACACTGCAAATTGCAAGTGAAAGTCTTGCCGGAAATGCTTCATTCTATCAGCAGCTTGGAATTGACACGAATAAGGAAATAGAGAGAAGCAAGTCTATCATAGCTTCAAAGTATCTGTAAATCAAATAGTTAAACATAGTTTATATAATGAATATTTTAGGCATAATATATTGATATTCAATATATTATAAGTATCTTTACAATATCAAAATAACAAATTAATCAATAAGAGCAATGAAGGCTATTACAAAAGAAGAAACTTTAAATAATCGGTTTTGTAAGTTTAATAAACGTACTAATCAAGTAACGATAACTAAGCCGAAAAAGGAACAAGTGTTGAAAATGCACAAACGTACGATTTGCTTGTATATTGCATCATCTGGATTAAAGTTTAGAAGTGTCGAGAAAGCAACAGAGAATGCAAATAACTGGCTTAATTACCATACAAAAAAAGAAATAATTAATTTGTTTTTCTAATAATAACAAAAGAGCAATGAGTAAGATAGAACAAATGACAACTGAACTTAATCAGATACTACACTCTGACACCTACCAGTTCGAAATTGACACCGAAGATTTTGTTTTTGGATTCAAAAGTACCATAAGAAAGCGTACCAAAAATCTAGTGAAAGCTTTGAAGTTGGAGCAAAAGGTAACAAAAGACTGTGGACGTTTCCTGTCCGATACGGTTAGAATCGTATCTGTAAGAATATACAAGAACAGTGAGTTGAGAAAAGAACTTCATGCTAAAGAAATAACAGCATCATATAATGGATAAAATATAGAGCAATGAAAACATTGAAAAAAATAACAAGCAAAGAAAGCTTTGCCATCCTTAGAGAAATAGAAAGTAAGAAATGTCCTACTGGCGTCAAGTATTCAGAGTGGAGAGCGGAAAGAGACAGATTACAGACGGAAGCCATCAGAAATTTAGTTCCCGAAGTCGGGTTAGGTTGTACCGTATGTTACTATTCTGACAAGCGAGCAGCTACTGTAACCAAAGTTGTTTCTCCCTGTAAGATTGAAGTTACATTTAACCAAACGGAATGTATTGACTACTATGCTGGTGATTATAGGATTTTACCAGAACTTGAAGGTGGTGCAAAGGTATTTACTAAAAGGAGAAATGGCTGTTGGGTGGCAGATGGACAAGCATACAAGGACGGTGTTTTACTTATGCTTCATTATCAAAGTCATTATATTGATCCACATTTTTAGGATTAAAAAAACAATGAGAACAACAGTAAAAGTGTATTTACAAGATGAACAAGGCAATAAAGACTGGTTCGTTACCCCTATCAACTTATCGGAGCAAGAAGCTTACAAATATTATTTCGGTAATACCTTCAATATGGGATGTGAAATGGATCATATGATGAAATGTTATAAGGTTGAGACAATAAAATCATCAAATTAGATAAATTTATGACTAAAAGTGGCGCTTTTTATGTCATATTTTGTATCTTTACACCATAAAAATAAAAAAAGAGCAATGAAAATTTACACAAGTTATTTCGGAAATCATAGAAAGCTAGAAGCATCTAACATCAAAATGATATGTGTTGCCTTGGGTAAACCAAAATATTACAATGCTCCTCAAATAATAGAGGTGGCGCCAAGAAGATATATGTTGGATGATAAATGGACTTATGAAGAATACACGAACATGTATCTAAACGATGTCCTTTCAAAAGTCAATCCGCAGGAATTGATTCAAACCATCCAACGATTTAGTAACGGTCAAGATGTAGCTCTTTGCTGCTATGAAAAGCCGGGCGATTTTTGCCATCGCCATATTTTGGCAAAGTGGCTGACAGAAAAGACCGAAATCGAAATCAAAGAGTTCGGGGTGGTTGAGAGAAAAGAACCTAAGTATGAACAAGCAAGTTTGTTCTAAAGATATGTGTGAGGCTTTTTATGGTTATGGATACACACGTCAATTGAAAACGGAAACCATTGGCAGCTTGGAATAGACAAGCATTTGCGGAAATAGCTCATCGGTAGAGCGTTGGCATTCCAGCCAAAGAGTGGGGTTCGATTCCTTGTTTCCGCTCGAATGCTGTTAAACTCGGCTCGTTGATTGAGGTTGTGTTAAGTAGGCGACAAGGTTCGATTCCTTGCATTTAGTTGGTACTGCGAACAATCTGACAGCTTGGAAAGACAAGCAAATTTGGTGGTATGGTGGAAATGGTAGACACTACATTGCGGTAGATAGTACTGAATAGGACGCTGAAGAAGCTAACAACAGCTCAGTCGCTAAACCTATCATTGCAGGTTCGAGTCCTGTTACCACCTCAACCCTTATAGTAGCGATAAGCAAAAGCAAGAACATAAAAGCTTGTGTAATTTACGGGGTGATGGAAATTGCCATCTGACACGACTGTAAAGAAGCCGAATAGATTGCATAAGTGTTCTTGCAAGTAGCTTGCAGAATGATTGAATTTTGTGTTAAGCCTGTCGGGAATACGCTCGGCAGGCATTTAACGCAAAATGTATATGAAGTTATATACAACCTCAATATATGGACGATAAAGGACTAATAAGAGCATGTGAAAACTCCGGCTGCGGTTGGAAGTGTTGTTCGTTCGGGTCGGACGGACATATTGTAATTCTCCCCCATGAACTTGACGGGTATGAGAAAGAAATTTCCCATTTACATATTATAGATGATAATTACTTTGGCGGTAAAAAGGTAAAATGTATCGCTAGAGACTGCAAATCATGTGATAATGGTTACAAGCCTATTATGTGTAGAACTTATCCTTTGTGGGTAAAGTCGGTAAAGAAAGGCTTTGTTTTTCGTAGTGGTAAATGTCCGTTGAAGAATGAACAACTTACAAAGCATAAGGAATTTGTATTAGATATTTTCGACAATTATAGAAAAGTATTGTCGCCTAAAGTTGATATAGATGTATTCCTTTCTAAAGCATGGATTGACCGTTACGAACCATTATTCCCAACGCATAAAGGAAGTATAGAATATAAAATGCAGGTCAAATCTTTGTCCATGTATGATATATCCGATATTGAAGAAATGGAGCAAGCTCTTATTGCCAGTCCGGATATGTGCTTTTCATCGGAACCGGAAGATATAGTAAGGTGCTTGCAATCTGATTGTAGTTTCGGATTACTGGTAAATGACAAGCTGGTCGCTTATTCGCTTGCATACTTGACTGAATATGGTACTGCCTACATAGATAAATGCTTTGTCCATGCTGATTATAGGGGAAACGGATTTCAATATGTACTTATTAATGCGAATATAGCGAGGTTAGTTGCTAATGGCGCACATGAAATATTTGCTATGACTTCTCCAAAGAATAAAGCAAGCATTAGGAGTTTTACTGATGCTGGATTTCAATTTAAGCGAGACACTAAGTACAAAGGGATTGAACGTTTAATTTTAAAGTGGGAGCTATGAAAGTTATAGTTTATACCAAGAATATAATTGAGAATATCGAAAAGGCGCAAACACTTGTTAATGCTCCTATTTCGTTAATGTTCAAAGATTTCTACGAGGATATTTATGGACATATCGCGGATAAAATAAACAATAAGATTTTTGGTCTCCATTTAAAAGACAGTATATGCTATTCTATCGGTAAGGCAGCCAGACACCAGAATGGGGCAGTTGCCGTTACTACGTATGATGCAATGGATTGTGTCGTGAATAGATGTATTAATAATATCTACATCCCTATCGATGGTTTTGATAATAGAGAAGGTGTAAGCCTATATGAAGCAAAACAGATAGCCAGAATGGTTCGTGCATGTGATGACAATTCTCATGCCTATGGAATGATTACTTCTGGTTGCCTGAATGAAAATAGACCGTCACTACGACGATTGTATGATATATGGAATACACTGAAAACAAGTACTGAATCAATTAGTTTGGGTGGTAGCTTTTGGCTGGGACAAAACGAAAGACTTCCGGATTTCATTAGCGATGTACGTATAGGAGAGTATATGTTGTTTGGCACAATTCCGTATAATGAAGATGAATGCAAATTAGGGAGGAATGGCATTGAATTAAGTACTAAAGTTATAGGTGTTTTTCCGGACCGCAACCAAATACTTCTTGATTGCGGCTATTCTATGGCTGATATGCAGGATTGCTCATGTGCAAATAGAGAATTGGTCTATTCGGATTGCTCCAGCGAATATACTATGATGAAGTGTTGTGGCAGAGCTTCAGATTATTGCATTGGTGATGTTGTTACGTTTGTTCCCAATTATAAATCATTAGTCAAGTTGAGATATGCAGAACATGAATATAGATAAACCTTGGATTGACTATATTGCCAATCGTACATTTGGCATGGAATTGGAGTTTGCCGATGGTGAAAAACAGCGTATTCCACTTCCATCCGGTTACAAGTGGACGGACAACAAGTTGACCATGATGAATAATTCGGATGGTTCGGCTGTTACACATCACGGTCAGTTTGGCGGTGAGATAAACACTCGACCATATCATTATTGTATGGAAGATTTGCAGGAATTGAAGGACTTCATTCAGACCATGAAAGATGCAGGGAGCTATCTTATGTGGAATGAAGGCTTTGATGCACATCTGTACATTAGGGATATGGATTTGGATGTTATTAAGCGTATGTTTGTCCTCTCTTATTATACTGCATATCCTATCAAGCGGATATTTGACATCGCGGAATGGTGGGAAACAAAATACCTTGTGCCTAGCCCACCTTGGGATGTGGTAAAGCGTGTACTGGAAGCCGATAATATCGATAACTTGCTGAAGGTCTTTAACAATGGTTCAGACAGAGGGCATGTCCGGTATTGGCTTAATTTATGTTCCATTGAGAAGATTGGAACGGCAGAGTTTCGCATCTTCAATAGCTCTTGGAACTTCGACAAGGTGCTGGAAACAATCAAGTTCATGTATTCATTTGTAGAGTATGCCTACTTACATGAAGATATGGAAGAGTATAAGCAACTTACTACAGTTGATAGGTGTCTTGAGGTGTTTCATATTGACTATTCTAAAGTTCCCCAAAGGCATAAACCGCTACTTTGGGCGGCAGAGCACTCGGATAATGTCACTATAGTAGGTTCCATGTTCAAGAAGTCAAACCGAATGCTTTCCTTCATCAAGAAAGAAGCGGCCAAGTTTGATGTTGCTCATGTGGTAAACTCATATTATATGGATATAGAGCAAGTCCTTACCAATAGGGAAATTAAAGTTTACACCAAAGAGTATTTTATCTACATGATGTACAAGGCAATCAGGGGTGAGATAAAAGAACTGCACTTTAATGATGAATATGATTTTCTGAACATCAAATCTGAAAGCCCGGCTGAAATCATAGCTACCATCCATCTTTTCAACGCGATTAAGAAGCACAAAAACTCTCAGGATATTTACCATAAGTCTCTTTATGACGATTTCATGTCTAAGTTGGAGTATTATCATAAGAAGTATGCGGAACGTTATCAAAAACTTGTGGATAGCCTTAAAAGCAAGTCTATTGAAGTATCCTATTGTGCTGATATATCAGATGCTATTCTTAATTGCAAAGAGAATGATATACTAATCTATCAGAATGAATTTCATTCCGGCATGAAAGCCACAAGCAACGCATTACAGCGTTTCTTGCTGGATGATTTCGGATGGCAAGAACGAACTAAAACGAAATATGCAGAAATAGATGAAGAACAAGTTAATTACATGGCTCTCTCACAGCATGGATTTATGGGTAGAAGAGAGGTATTCAAAGACCAACGCACATATATTTGGTCTAATGTGGTAGAAAGTGGAGACAGCAGTTTTAGTAAACGGGCTATCATCCCTCTAAAATATAAACGGTTGCCGGATGATTATATGCTTACAGATAAAAGCAAGCTCCGGTTTGTACGTGCTTCTATGGCAGAGATTGATTATCTGCGTATGATTTACTTGAAAAAGGGTATTATTCTAGGTTCTGCACCGTTCTGTTATTTATGGTTTTTGGATGATTATGTGTTCGGAGCTTGTATGTTTGATTTCTTGAAGGTAAGTAAATACGGCATGGATGCAGTTTGGATGAAGTCGGATTTTGTGATAGACCATCCATTACCAAAATTGAGTAGATTGCTAATAATGGGTGTACTTTCGTCAGAGTTCAAATATGAATTGGATATAAGATATAAACATGAATGTGGAGTGATTGCCACTTCTGTATTTACCGATAAACCGGTAAGTATGAAGTATCGGGGAGTGTTCAAACTGCATGAACGCTGTGTTGGTAAACTCCATTACATACAGGATGCAGGTATTCGTGGAAAATTGGACGATATTTTAAAAGCTTTTGTGAAAAAATACGGTGATGAGCCGAGAAAGGGATAATATATGGATGAAATTTGGAAAAATATTAAGGGGTACGAAGGTTTATATCAAGCATCATCCTTAGGTAGAATACGCTCCTTAGATAGGGTTGTCTCATACAGAGGTGGAAAACGATTTTATAGTGGTAAAATATTGTTGCCTCGTGATAATAATAAAGGATACCTATACCTGTGTTTATGTAAGAATAATGTAGTTAAGCGTTTTTATGTACATAAAATAATAGCTGAAACTTTTTTAGATAATCCTTTAAATCTTAAAGAAGTTAATCATAAGGATGAATGTAAAAATAATAATGCAGTCGATAATTTGGAATTTTGTACACATAAGTATAATTGCCAATATGGCAATAGAAATATGAAGACAAAAGAAATTTGTTCCATTCCAGTTTTACAATATGATTTAGATGGTAATTTCTTAAAAGAGTACAACTCTGGTGCAGAGGCCGAAAGAATAACAGGAGTACTAAATACTTCTATAAATCAATGTATAAATGGGAAGCAGTATCATGCAGGTGGTTTCTATTGGTGTCGCAAAATATCAGAAGTGGTTCCCGATAAGATAAAGATAAAGTTAAAAGTACGTAGAGTTCTTCAGTATAATTCCAATGGTGATTTATTGAATGAATATGATTCTATTATGGACGCATCAAGAAAAACAGGAATATGCAGTGCCAATATTGGTATGTGCTGTAGGAAAAGACCAAGATACCATACAGCAGGAGGATTTATTTGGAGATTTAAATAATAAAAATATGAAGCAGTTTCAAATAAAAGAAGTTCCGCTTTCTTCTATCAAGTTGATAAAAAAGAATGCAAGATTCATGGAGCAATCCATGTTTAACCAACTCGTGAATAATATCCGTAGAGATGGCCAGTTAAGCAGTGTTCCATTTTGTGTTGAACATGATAACGGGACTTATACTGTTGTTTCTGGAAACCATAGAATACAAGCGGCAAATATGGCAGGCTTGACATCATGCCATATTATGTATATTAATGAAAAAGATATTACCAATGACGAAATACGGGCTATTCAGTTAAGCGCAAATTCGATAAACGGTCAAGATGACCAAGAGATAATAAAACAGCTATTGGACGAGATAACGGATGTCGCTCTAAAAGAATATGCGCATATCAGCAATGAAGTTCTGGAAAGCGTGAAGGACATCAACTATACGGTTGAAATGCCGAATAATGAAATCGTTCCGGTAACTCTCATGTTTGTTGATACGCAGAAAACTACATTTGATAAGTTGATGGAAACGTTGGATTGCTATTCGGAAAAAGAACTTGGTAATCTAACTTTGGTGGATATGGATACAATGCACCGATTGAATGAGGTGTCGGCTAAAGTTCAGACAAAGTATAAAATCAAGGCTCAGGCTTTGAGTATCTGTAAGATGTTGGAAATTGTAAACAATGTATTGGAGGGCAATAAAGATGGCACAGAAGTATAGGCTTAATACCAGACAGAAAAAACAGTTGTTTCTTAAAGCGTTGGACACAAGAATGCTTAATGTAACATCTGCATGTGAAGCTGCGAATATATCCAGAACTCTTGCTTATAAGTGGAAAGCAAACGACCCGGATTTTGCAGAGAAATGGAAGGAGGTTGAGGAAAGTTTTTACGATAAATTGGAAACTACGATGTTCGCCAAAGCCTTGACGGAGCAAGATAATACTATGCTTATTTGGCTGAGCAAGACCAAAATGAAACATAGAGGTTATATTGAAAAGGTGGAGCAGGATGTGAATGTGAATCCGTTTGAGAAATTGATGCAGGAATTGCCGGACGACGAAGAATGACAATATCAGATGGAAAAGCTTTGCGGAAAATCAAATCATGGACTGAGGACTGGAATAGGTTCGTCCGTGATGCCCTTAAGGCACGTTTGGATAGAGAACAGCAGGATATAATTTCTTCTGTTCAATATAACCCGATGACAGCCGTTGCATCAGGTACAGCCCGTGGCAAGGACTTTGTAGCCGCTTGTGCATCTTTGTGCTTCATGTATCTTACCCCTCGTTGGAAAGATGGAAAGTTGACAAAAAATACAAAAATAGCCATGACGGCACCGACGGCCCGTCAAGTGCAGAATATCATGATTCCGGAAATATCGCGCTTATACAGAAATGCGGGCTTTCTTCCGGGCAGATTGTTGTCTTCCGGTATAAAGACTGATTATGAAGAATGGTTCCTAACAGGGTTTAAAGCTGGTGACGACAATACAGAAGCATGGTCTGGTTTCCATGCAGTGAACACAATGTTTGTTGTTACTGAAGCTTCCGGTATATCAGAAGCGACATATAATGCCATTGAAGGAAACTTACAAGGTAATTCTCGCTTTCTTATTGTGTTTAATCCGAATGTTACTACTGGTTATGCTGCACGTGCGATGAAGTCGGAACGTTTTGCAAAGTTTCGTCTTGATTCTCTAAATGCAGAAAATGTTGTATCAAGAAAAGATATTATTCCTGGACAGGTGAATTATGAATGGGTAAAGGACAAGGTTTTAAACTGGTGTTCTCCGTTACAAAAAGCAGATTTCAATGAAGGCGAGGGAGATTTTATGTGGGAAGGAAAACTGTACCGTCCTAATGACCTTTTCCGTGTAAAGGTCAGAGGCATGTTCCCTAAAGTTTCCGAGGATGTACTTATACCTTACGAATGGATAGAGATTGCAAATAGGAATTGGCAAGAATTGCAGACAAGTGGTTTTACTCCAGCCAAATCTTGTAAATTAGGAGTTGACGTTGCCGGTATGGGACGTGATAATAGCGTGCTTTGTCCCCGATATGGCAACTATGTACCACAGTTTGAGGTGCATCAATCTGCCGGACGTGCAGACCATATGCATGTGGTTGGTATGACAATACCTTATTTGAAGAAGAAAGGAGCAAAAGCGTTTATTGATACGATAGGGGAGGGTGCAGGTGTCTATTCCCGTTTGTTGGAAGAAGAATTTACAAATTCTTTTTCATGCAAATACTCGGAAGGGGCAGATGGATTGCATGATATTACCGGGGAATACGAATTTGCCAACATGCGTGCATATCTGTATTGGGCTTTACGTGATTGGCTCAATCCTAAAAATGGTTTTGGTGCAGCTTTGCCACCGTGCGACCAGTTGATGGAAGAAGCTACTGAAACCAAGTGGAAATTCCTTAGTAATGGGAAGATTATTATTGAACCTAAGGAAGATGTCAAAAAACGTATTAAACGTTCTCCTGACTGGATGGATGCATTAGCGAATACGTTTTATCCTAGAGATTACAGCTTTATTAGTGAAGAAGAGTTGCTTAAAGACTTTTTGTAGTTGTGTTTCTTTTAGTACCTTTGTAACCGAAAACACTTCTAATTTGTGTTTTCATTGCTCTTATGTGCACTGGCTTGTGAAAGTCGGTGCATTTCTATTGTACGGTGAGCTGTTTTCTTATTGTGCTCCAACCTTAGAGGCGTGCAGAGAAAAACGGGATAAATGGCTGCAAAGTCATTGATACAAGTTACGGTAAGTTATTTAGAAGAGAGGGTATCGCATACCCTCTCTTTATGTCCGGTATTTACAAGGCCATTTCGTGTTCAAGTTCTTTAGATATAGCTTTATTGATAAATTCATTAATTGTTGTTCCAGTGCTGGAAGCGAAAGCAGCTATACGGGAGTGCAAGTCTGGTGACATACGTAGATTTAACTTCCCACTATAAGGCTTTTCAGGCTGTATATCCCTTTCTTTACAGTTTTCAAGATAAAAGTCTATAGATTCCTCGAAGTCTTTACGGACCTCATCAACGGACCTCCCTTCATAAAGTATTGACGCTTTTCTTAGCCCTTGCACTTTTCCAAACAGACAATTGTCTTCCGGGCTGTATTCTACAGAACCGGAATATCCTTTGTATTTTAAGAGTCCCATAATTACTTTGTTTTGGATTGTTTATATTTCTCAATCAAATTGTTTTTCTTTATATGCTCGATTATTCCTTTTATCACGTATGATTTCAAGATGCTTCCGGGATGTGGCTTATGTAAAATGAAAGGGGCTTCCTCGTCCGGTCCTATAAATTCAACACGGGAACCTGATGTGGCACCTTTGTTACTTTCCTTATATCCAAAAATCCCGAATAAGCGTTTTGCTTCATCATAGGTAAAATCCTTTGGGCATAACAAAATGCGCTCTATTAGTTTTTCCTTTGTACCCATAATTATTCGTTTATACAAAGGTACTAAAAATAGTACCAAGCGCAAACGGATAATATAAAATATTGGATTTAAAGTGAGTTTTTTTGTTTAAAGTGGCATTTTTATTGCCACTTTTGCTATATTTGCACCATAGCATTTGATGCTAACGTGCTCCTTCACGTTACCGGGTAGTACGTATTGTGCTATCCGGTTTCTTTATAGAGAATATTATTATGTTCAACTAATCACCGTATGAAGATATACGGAACATGCCTATGGACGAAACGACCGCTATTTTAGACAGTTCACGACCTATTGATGACATCATCAATGACTTGAAAGAAAAATCAGTCTGTGTCCCCTTATGGGATGAGCTTATTAAAGACTATGAACCTACGTTACATGCAATAGTTTCTGATACAATTACCAGAAAGGACAAAACAAAATCTGATGGTACAACAGAAAAAGCCTCGCGTATCTATATAGGCCTTGAAAAACTCCTTACAAAGCGAATGACAGAGTTCATGTTTTCCATTCCGGTAAAACGTGTCTATCATAATATAGAGGACAATGAAACTCGCCAACAGATAGCGAAAGCAATTGAGAACATATACAAGTATGCTCGTATAGACAGTGAAAACATTAAACGCGGCAACGCCTATTTTGCATCATGCGAGGTGTTTACCATTTGGTATACGGTTGAAAATCCCAACTCTTTATATGGTTTTCAAAGTCGGTTCAAATTAAAATGCAAGACTTACTCTCCGATGGAGGGTGTGAGGTTGTATCCGTTACTTGACGAACTTGGGGATATGATTGCCATGTCATTCGAATACTCAAAGAAAGTCAAAGATAAAGAAATTTTATTTTTTGAGACCTATACTTCCAAATTCCATTACAAGTGGAAACAGAATGGTGAAGGATGGGAACAAATCAAATCGGAACCAATAACTATATTGAAGATTCCCGGTGTCTATATTTATCGTCCGGCTCCCATTTATCATGGTTTGTCTTATTTGCGTAATGAGATAGAATATACCCTTTCACGCAATAGTGATGTAATAGCATATAATTCAGCTCCAATTCTTAAAATAGCCGGTGGTATAAAAGGAGGAGAGGATAAAGGAGAAAGCCGTAGGGTTTACCGTGTAGAACAAAATGGTGATGTGTCTTATGTTTCATGGTCTCAGGCTATCGAAGCTTTGAAATACCATGTAAGCACTCTGACCAATATGTTCTGGTCTCAATCGCAAATGCCGGATATATCATTCGAGAACATGAAATCACTTGGCAATATAGGATTTGATGCCCGTCAAACGTTACTTACTGATGCTCATCTGAAAGTAGGTGATGAAAGTGGTGCCTGGATAGAAGCTTTTGAACGTGAATGTAGCGTAATCAAGGCTTTCTTGAAAAGCATGAATACATCATGGGAAAAGGAGATTGACAATGTAGAAGTTGAACATGTAATTACTCCATTTATTCAAATGGACGAAGATGCAATGACTGATAGGCTTATAAAACAGAATGGTGGCAAAGCAATCAAGAGTCAGTTGCAAACTATTAGAGAGGCTGGCTCTAATAATCCGGAGGCAACTTTGGAGCAGATACAGAAAGAAGATGCGATGGATTTACAAGCAAAGCAATCAAGAATGAACGGTTTATTTGAAAGTGCGTAATAAATATGAAAAAACATTCAAGGGTAATTATGGTAGAATATGTTGTACAAGATTGTCCTATCTGTGGTAAAATCGTGGTGAAACATTGTTTGTATCCGAAAGTTGATAAGAATTAGGAACAAACTCGCAGATGTCAAAGAAGATAATCTTTCAATCAAAATATCATTGTCGGGATTGCGTGCATAGCTATGACTGGTACGAAAAAAACTTAAAAGGTGAGTTTTTCATGTGCCGTTTCCCTTTCTTTGAGTGGAGCAAGTTTTTGAATAGGGATATATGTGATAAGTTTAAGAAAAAATGATGAATTATTAAAAATGTGCTATTTATTTTAGTATAACCCTCGTGATTTTTCTGATAAATTACAGAAAGATATTAAAAATAGGACGGTATGGCAAGGCCTAAAATTCCAAACCAAAAGAAAAAATATCAAGAACTCAACACAAGGCTGAATAAGTATGTGGCTTTGGTGGAGCAGATATATGATACCTTGAATTTGAAAGCAGCTAAGGTTGTGTCACGCACTGATTATTCGGTCGATAGTGGAAAGCCGTTTAAATGGTCTGATTATCCACAGACTAAAAAACAGATAGATGATATACAGGTTCAATTTGTTAATGATATTCATACGATTATTTATCGAGGTACATCTGAAGAATGGAAGAATAGCAATGAAGTGCAAGACTTGATGGCAAATAAAGTTTTGAAAGCCTATAATGCCCAAGTAGATAAAGAAAAGTATAAGGTTTTATATCAGACTAATCATGATGCTTTGAAAGCGTTTCAAAACCGGAAGGATAAAGGCTTCAATGTCTCTGCAAAACTTTGGCAGCAGTCCACCATCTATAAGCAAGAGCTTGAAGCTGCTATTTCATGTGCTATTCAAAAAGGCACTAGCTCTATAACTTTGAGTAAGCGGATAAGCAAGTATCTTCTTGATTTCTCGTTATTGCAAAAGGATTACAAGGATAAGTACGGAAGTGCGGAACATTTAATGGATTGCGAATACCGTTCTATACGTTTAGCCCGTTCTGAGATAAATATGGCCTATAGGACGGCTGAAAATGAACGATGGAAACAGATGGATTTTGTGGTAGGATACGAGATAAAATTGAGCGGAAACCATCGTCATCGTATGCCACATGGGGATATTTGTGATACTCTTGCCGGGAAATACCCTAAAGACTTTACCTGGACTGGCTGGCATCCGAATGATTTATGTTACAAGGTGCCTATCCTCAAAACGGAAGAAGAGTTTTGGGAATGGGATGGTAGAAGTGAACCTGCAACTGAAAGTGTGAATAAAGTCAAGGATGTACCGAAATCATTCAAGCAGTGGATTGCCATAAATTCGAAACGCATAGCAGGTGCAAGGAAGCGAGGTACTTTGCCGTATTTTTTAAAGGACAACCCGTCATATCTTAAATAACAATCACTTGTGCATAATTACAAGCAATTTCGTGGTGCAGTTTACAAGGTGCTCTTGTAGCGTGCGTTTTATTATAATAGTTTAACATATAAAAGTGACTCTAAAAGCGTCACTTTTCTTATATTTGCATAAAGCATGTGAAGTTACATGCAACCGTACTTGTCGTAAATACTGATTCATTGCTCTTAATGTATTAAGGTAAGAAGGTTGACGGTCTGCTTGCATGTAAATGTTTGCAGGCCGTTTTTATTAATTAAAACATTTCACAATGAACAGAAGACAACAAGTGTTCGTAAAGTTGAAACTTAAAGCGAAGGCGTTAGGGTTCAACTCTAAGGAATTGAAGGGTATCGCCGCTAAGATTGCCGATAACCTTATTTCCGCTGATGATGCCTCAGAAGAGGATGTAAACGCTGAGATTGACGAAAAAATTGAAGCGGTTCTTCCTTACCTTACTTTCGGCCAGTCACAAGCCAACCGTTTGCTTGATGAATGGAAGAAAAACCACCCTGAAACAGATGACGATGATGATGACGATGATGATACATCGGGCATGCAAGCACGCCAGACTGGTTCAAAAAAAAATCCCCAAAACAAAGGAAAGAGCGATGATACTCCGGAATGGGCTAAAGGTCTAGTGCAAACGGTTCAATTGCTGAATAATGAAATCGTAGCGTTGAAAGGTGAAAAAGTTACTACTACACGTAGGGAGAAGCTTGAATCCCTTTTGAAAGATGCTGGTACATTCGGGACCCGTACATTGAAATCCTTCAATAAGATGAAGTTTGAAAATGACGATGAGTTCGATGAGTTCTATTCCGAAGTAGAGGAAGATTTGAAGGCTTATAATCAAGAACGTGCCGATGCGGGTCTGTCCAATTTGGGAAATCCTCCAGGCTCGGGAGGTGGTAAGCCTAAAGATGAAGAAGTATTAACCGATGAGGAAATTGACGCTATTGTTAGCAACCTTTAGTCTCATCTAAAAACTGAAAAAAATGGCAGGAACAGTAAACTTGGCAAATGAAATGGAAACATTCGATGGTGGACTCGATTCTATTGTTATTCGCCGTAAAGGAGGAAGAATTATAGGTGGTCGTTCATTGAACGTGGAAGGCTATGCTGAAAAGTATGTAAAAGCCGGGCATATCATCATTCGTAACAAAAATGATGAAAATGAATACAAACCCATGCCGGTATCGGGAGGTTCGTATTCATCTCTTCCGTCCAACCATGAATATGTTGGCGTTTGGGTACGCACTACTCTTGCAAGCGATGCGAGAGGCGCCATTCAGTATGACGGGGAAATCAATGATAAGGCCTTGCCTTATCCGATTGACAGTATCAAAAGCGACTTGAAGGAAGCGTTGCCTTCATTGTATTTTATGCACGATTAAATTAGAGGAGGAAAATTAAATGATTGCATCACAATTTGCAGACTTATCAAGAAGAATCTTCCCGAAGTTGCAGAACATCGTGGAAAAAGAGGGAGGTGAGCGCAATGGTGCTAGAAAACGCACCTACCTTCACAAGACTATGCTGCGTAAAGTATATTCCGCAGACCAAAAATGGACCAGTGCGTCTGTTGACACTACGTATGTAAAAGCGGACACTATTTCAATGAACTCTCCGCTTCCAATCAAGAAGCGTGATTCGTTGGCGCATGCAAGCGGTGTCCTTCCAAAGCAGGGTATTTCTCGCGTTATGGAAGAGTCGGACATCAATACTATAAACATTATGAGGGCTCAAGGGAATCAGTGGCCGCAGATTGCAGCAAAGTTGACCAATGATCCTTTGTTCTGTTCGATAGGTCTGGATGAGTCCAACGAAGCGAACTTCCTTACAGCATTATGCGAGGGGATTGTTGCAGTTGAAGACTTGACGAATGTCGGAACAGCATTGCGTGTTGATTTCGGTTATTTGCCAAAGAACGGTTACGGAGTCAATGTTCCCGGTGAAATAACATTGGATGACATCGAAAATGTGCTTTCCGCAGCCGATGCGGACGGTAATTCAATCACCACTATCTGTATCGCTTCGTCTACCTATAAGAGGCTTCGCCAGACACAAGGTGCCAAAGAATTGGTGGCCACTTATAGAGGGCAGACATTTGACAGCAACACTTCTTTGCCGACCCCTACCGCCTCTTTATTTGACGAAGCGTTTGCAGATGCCTACAATGGCGTGAAATTTTTGAAGATAGACCGTTCTATTATCAGCGAAAAGGACGGAGTTCGCAAGGCTTACAAGCCATGGAATGCCAACCGTCTGGTCTATCTGACCACTGAGAATGTCGGAAGTCTGGTATGGGGCACATTGGCAGAAAAAACAAGCCCGGTAGAAGGTGTGGTTTACACCACGGTTGATAATATGAAACTTATCAGCCGTTACAGAACGACTAATCCGCTAACCGAAACCACAGCCGGACAAATGCTCGCGCTTACGGTTATTGAAGGTGTGGACCAAATCTATTATCAAGACATAACAGATGCGCAAGCCGTAAATACGACGGAAGAGGCTAAAGACTCCACTGATGTAAAGATTACAATCTGGGGGAATACTTACAAGAAACCGGAGTTTGTTGCCGAATACAACAAGATTGCAAGTGCAAACCTTGCATCTACTGTAAGTGACAACAAGTTGATAAATGCGGTGAATAGGCTGAGCGATTCTGATGAAGCTAAGCTGAAAGCAGCGGTTGAATCCCATAAAGCAACAGAGTAAGCCATGAAGACAGTACAGCAAGCCCTCAAAGATGAAATACACTACCCGATTTCAGAAGGTTTTGTAGAGAATGTTATGATTAAACGTAATCTCAAAGCAGATGATGAGTTTGATTACGACATGGCTCATTCTGATGACTATCAGGGGGCTGTTGCTGACTGTCTTTGGTCTTTAGTTCAGGCTATCAATTTTTCTGAAGCAGACAAGTCTTTCGGAGCTTTGTCTGATAAAGACAAGGAACGTATTCTGTTACGTGTTAACTCTATCTACAATGCTATCGGTGAGCCTTCGGTAGAACTGGAGCCTAAGCCGATGGTATATGTAGGTGATTGTTTGTTGTAGAATGGCAGTATTGAACAGAAATCCGCACAAGTTGCAATATCTTGTATCCGCTTTTGGATATGAGGATGAAAATGGAGATTACCATTCTGGAGAAGAGCATTGGGAAGGTGATATTCCTTGTGATGCTGTCCCTTCCGGTAAAGCGGATGAAAAGGAATTTGAAGACGGTGTGACACGAAAATATTCCTATGAGGTGCACAACCTTCCTCCGGACTGCCGTAATTTTACAATAGGTGACAGGGTGAAATTGATTCTTTTGGGAGGAATTGAGAGGGAGTTTAATGTGAAAGGTTTTCATCGTTACCAACTTCAGTGCAAGATTTGGGTTTAGGATATGGGAATAAGAATGACTACCAAACTGGATGAGATTCATAAAGTACTGATGAAAGAAGCGGAACGGGTTGAAAGGCTGACAATACGCGCTTTGTCGTATCTTGGTGAACAATGTGTTGTCAAGGTACGTGATAGGGGAGGTGATAAAAGTTGGTATGACCAGTCTGGTAATCTGCGTAGTTCAGTTGGTTATGTAATAGCCCATAATGGTAGCATTGTACAATACTCGGACTTTAATCAGGTTAAAAACGGTTCAGAAGGCGTAAAAAACGGCAAGGACTTGGCAAAGGAGCTTGTTAGGAGATACTCCAATGACTATGTCCTTGTTGTGGTGGCTGGGATGAACTATGCTGAATATGTGGAAGCGATGGCTAACAAGGACGTGCTTGCGTCAACGGAATTATGGGCAATAGACCAAGTTCCCAAGGTGCTTGAAAAATTAAAAAGACAGATTGCCAAATGATGAAATCAGACATTGAAGTATCGAAGTTCGTATATCACAAGATTAAAGGCTCAATCCTTGAAAGGAGCGTAACCGGTAAATTGAGTGATAGGGGAAGGCCGGATAAATCGGACAAGGAGGATATTGTCATATCGGTACTTGCTAATGAGGGATGCGGTCAAATCCAACGGGCTTATGTGAATGTCAATGTGTATGTAGGTGACCAATGGAATTCGAGAACGAAAGCATGGGAAAAACATACGCTCCGTATAGGAGAATTGTGTGATTTGTGCAAGTTTCTCTTTTATATACGTAAAGAAGAGTTCCATACTATTCCCAAAGAATGTAGCCAGAAGGTTATGCCTGTAGGCGTTTCGTTTGAGAATGGTCGTGCAGAGCATTTCATCAACAACAAGCTGTACATTGAGATATGTAATGAATAATTGTTAACTATATTAAGCGATATAGAACTATGGCAGTAATCGGGTGGGGTAAACCCCGTATATTCGTAAAAGATTTGGATGCATCTTCTCCAAAGTGGGAAGTACTTCCAACACCGGTAGAGGATTCTACACAGTTGACGACAACAAAAGGAGATAAGCAGGAAGCAAAGATTGAAGGTGGGGAAAATGAGGATGTTAAGTACGGCAAGAATACGTATGCTCTTGCTCTTAATATCCGTGCTGCAAAAGGGCGTAAAAGACCTATCAGTGACAGTGACGGAGTGGTTGCCCACAATTATGCAGTTGCTTTACAACCGGAAGACCCGGATGTTCAAGGCTTTTGCATGGAAAAGACCACTGTTTCTGTCGAAGATACGTTTACTACAGCGGACGGTGGTATTTGGGCGTATATGTTTGATGCCTTAAAACCGGGAGCTGATAAAAAGCAGATTCAATGGGGTAAGATTATTGTAACGGAATCGGCTGGCTCAATTTCTAAGATTGAATGTGACCCGGAAGATGAATTAGGAGAAGGAGACAAATTTGAAGTCGCCCCTAATACCAGCGTGGGAGGTTGAGTTTTCAATAGGTAATGCCGAACGTGGGGGCTTTATACCCACGTGTATTGCGGAAATGGTGTAATGGATGCACGTATGTCAACCAGACATTAGGTTACAGTTCAATTCTGTATTTCCGCTCTGTTTTTTATATAGTTGATTCTCGTACTTTTTCAGGGCCAGTTGTCTGTGAGGATAGCTGGCGTTAATTTTAAAAAACAGTAACCGTTATGGCAGAAGATAAAAAACTCATAGACATGAATATCGCGGACACGATAATTGAGCGTCCGCATGGTTTTAAGGTTACTCAACGTCAATTCTATCTATATCCGGTTACTCTTGGGAAAACGTACCTAATATCAAGACTTGTTGAATGTCTTGATATAAATCTTGATATTATAAAGGCTAATCCATATATGGAGGCGTTAAGATTGTGCCAAGATAAGAAAGAGGTTGTATGCCGTATCTTGTCCTACCATACTATCAACAAGAAAGAGGAGTTGTTTGATTGCGACTTGGTTCAAGAGAGGTGTGATTTTTTCCTTAAAGAACTTGATGTCGATAGCTTGTCGCAACTGCTGGTTATGGCATTGTCAGAGGGAGATGTATCAGTGTATACAAAGCACCTTGGAATAGATAAGGAAAAAGAATGGCAAGCAAAAGCTATGAGAGCCAAGAATAATAATAATTCTCTTGTATTTGGAGGTAAAAGCATATATGGCACATTGATAGATACTGCTTGTGAGAGGTATGGATGGACTTTGGAATATGTTGTATGGGGAATAAGCTATGCCAATTTACAATTGCTTCTTGCCGATTCTGTAACATCCATCTATTTGTCTGACGAGGAACGCAAGCGTATCAATATACCTAAAGACCGGAGAGTCATCAATGCCGATGACCCTGAAAATATGGCAAAAATCAAAGCTATGAATTGGGACTAAATGCGACAAATAGAACAATATAAAAGATGAAAGATAAAAAAATCACGAGAGTTATACAAAACCTCTCGTGATTTATCGGTGAAGTAGAACATTTATTCCGTTAATTCAAACGCCTTAATTCCTGATTTAGATTCTATGAGATTGTCCCCGGATAGTATTAATTTAGAATTTATTTCCACAAAGTCATCCAATGGCTCAAAAGATATTGTATCATTCTGAACTTTATATGACGCCATTATTGTATCATTGTTGTATTCTCCTTTCGTGATAATAGAACATGTCGAATCCATGAAGCATATATGAGTATTTGAATCTCTGCCTATGCCTTCCCATCCCGTACCCTTAATATCTATCTGTTGGGAACATCCACATAAGATAAGGACTAAAGCGGTTATAAAAATAGATTTCTTTGTTTTCATTCTCTCATTGCTATTCTAAGTGATTCTTCAAGTTTATCTGTATATTTAAATATATCATCTACAGAATCTATCTCTATCATTTCTTTAGATTGGTAGTTATTAATTGGGAAACATATTGATTTCTTCCTTGCCCCGAAATAAAAACGGCATATCCACCAATAACCATTGTCTAAACTAACAACGAAATATGTTTTGTTATCCTTATAAGTTATGCGCGCAACATCTATGCTTTTTCTTAAGATGCTCCTTATGATATTGTAAGCGTCCAATTCTTCTTGTGTCGTTACAACTCCAGATTCTTTGTCCATGTACACAATCCCATCCGGAAGTTTTTTGTTTGTATCTTCTGTTGGGAGATTTACGGGTGTGCTATCTTGTGCTGGAAGCGTATCGCTGGTATGTTCACTATTCTTTATTGCTGTATTGAGCCTATCTGAAATAATATCATTGATAACAGATGAAATGGATTTCCTTACGAGTGGGGTAAACATGTCTATCACTTTCGATGTGATTTGCCCGGAAGTGTACGTCTGACGTGCGAAGAAGCGTACAAATTCTGCTGTCGGTGACGCAAACTCGTTGTTCAATATTGATTTTATCTCTGTAGTGTATTTCAACTCGTTTGCCGTACTTAAAACATCCTCTTCGTTGTAATATGACTTATGGAATTTCTTTAGTTGCTCTATATCCGCATCTGATAAGTCAAGCATATTCACGACAAGAAACGGTTTCTCATCCATAATGTTGATTTTCTCCAAATCTGTATAAAAGCGGTATTCTATCCCATTGGTAAGCACTCCGAATCGTGCTTTTGATGCGACGAAATACTTCTGTAGTTGCGTGTCATGCAAGTTTAAGTCCTGCTTGCAATGTTTGCATTCTATGAGTAGTATCGGGCTTTCGTCCTTCATTATGGCATAGTCAATCTTTTCTCCCTTTTTCTTTATAAGGTCGCAGTCGAGTTCTGGTATGACTTCAAAAGGGTTAAAGACATCGTATCCTAAGGCCGCAATCATTGGCATAATAAATGCCGTTTTCGTGGCCTCTTCTGTAGCTATACTGTCCTTTTGCTTGCTGATACGCTCTGAAAGTTGAACTATTTGGTCCTTGAAATCCATAATTTTATATTATTATATAATGGCAAATATATTTTATATGTTACTATAAACAAAATTAAAGATAAGAAAATAAACGGTTAAAGATGTTTTTAAGTAAATAGTGGCATTGTCTATGTCATTTTATTGTTATATTTGCAATGCCGTGTGATGTTGCGCGGTACATTCCTTATCGAAAAGACCTATGGCTGGAATTCATTTTGATATAACCGGTGACAATTCTAATTTCTTACGTAGACTTCGCGAAGTGGAAAACGGAGTCAAGAACACATCAAAACAGATAGAGCAGAGCGGTTTAGGTATTGAAGAACTATTTAATCGCATGACAAAAGCTGCTGCTGCGTTTGGAGCTGGCTTCACGGCAAAGGAACTGATATCAAATATCGTTCAAGTTAGAGGTGAGTTCCAGCAATTGGAAGTTGCTTTTAAAACTATGCTCGGCAGTGAAGACAAAGCGAACTCTCTCATGCAACAGTTGGTGAAGACGGCGGCTACCACTCCTTTTGACCTTCAAGGTGTAGCCAATGGAGCAAAGCAGTTACTTGCATACGGTGAGGATGTGGAGAAAGTAAACGATGATTTGATACGTCTTGGCAACATCGCGGCAGGTCTTTCTATGCCTCTTGGAGATATTGTGTATCTGTATGGCACAACTATGACGCAAGGTCGTTTATATACACAAGACCTAAATCAGTTTACTGGGCGTGGTATTCCTATGATACGCGAGCTGGCAAAACAGTTTGGCGTAGCGGAGAATGAAGTAAAAGGGCTTGTTGAAGCTGGCAAGGTTGGATTTCCGGAGGTACAAAAAGTTATCATGTCTCTTACCGATGAAGGAGGAATGTTCTTCAATCTGATGCAGGAGCAATCCAAGACAATTACGGGTCAGATAAGCAACATAGAGGATTCTATCTCCACAATGTTCAATGAAATAGGGAAAGCCAATGAGGGCATTATAAACGATGCTTTGTCCGGCGTTTCTTATTTGGTTGAAAATTATGAGAAGGTTGGTCGTTTATTGCTTGAAATTGTAGGTACGTATGGCGCATATAGGGCTGCACTGATTGCTATAACAGCTTTACAGAAAGCATATTCTGCAGTATTAGTTCAATCTGCATTGAATCAAAGATTGGCAGCTGCATCAGGTATAACATTGTCAAATGCACAATCATTAGCGGCAACGCGTGCCAAATTGCTACAGACAGCACAAGAAGCATTGAACAAAACAATGCTCGCTAATCCTTATGTGGTAGCTGCGGCATCTATAGCTGCTTTGGGATTAGGAATTTATAAATTAGTCACCTATCAGACAGAATCAGAGAAAGCGCAAAAGAATTTAAATGAAGCTATAGCTGCATCTGATGCATTAGCTTTATCGGAACGGCGTACTCTTGCAAGACTTAAAGGAGAACTGTCTTCATTGACCGAAGGTACGGTAAGATATAATGAAATAAAAGACAAAATAGTAAAGCAGTTCGGTAAATACTATGACGGTCTAGATGAAGAGGTTGCAAAAGTTGGCCTTACTGAAGAGGCCTACAATAAATTGACGGAAGCGATAAATAAATCGTTTGGCGCACGCCAATATGAGAAGTTTGCTTCGCGACAGCAAGAAGAGTTATCAAACATAATGTCTGAAAACTTTGAGAAAATTCAAGAGCGATTATATGATAAACTTGGTAATGAAGCCGGTTCGAGAATATATTCAAAAATACGTGAGGGCATTATAAACGGGAGTATTGATACTATAGACGGTACTTTAAATTTGTCGGGTCTTGACATAGATACATCTAAAGCTCTTGATAAAGTTGCGGGTAAAGAAGGTGGACTTTTTGATATAACTAATAGGTCAGTAGAAAGATATATATACAATATCTTAAAAGCACAAAAAGCAACTGATGAATGGGACAAGAAAGCTCGTGAACGATTTGGTGTTGGAGATAACAATTCTCCTTCCCAAAACAAATCCGCTGAAAAGGGTATTGAAACTACTTACCAGCAGGACCTTGTAAAAGCAAAAGCCGATTGGGAAAGAGCCAAGAAAGGATATGAAGCGATAATCAAAGACCAAAAGTCTACTTCAAAGCAGGTGAAGGAAGCTAAAGATAATATGGAAACCGCCGAAAAGAAATACAAAGATTTAGGTGGTATTACTGGTAGCTCGTTAATTAAACAAGAAAATCAAGCCAAGAAAGAGTTGGAAGAAAAAATAAGGCAGCAAGAACATCTCTTCGAACAACTTCTTTCCATTCGCCGGAAAAACCAGCAGGATGAAATCAACCTCATGGAAGATGGCACTGAAAAGAAGCTGGCCCAGATTGACTTGGACTATCAAAAAGAACTCGATGCGATAGACAAGCAGCGCAAAGAGTGGGAAAAGGCCCAAAATGGAAAACTGACCGATGAGCAGGAGTCTGATTTGTCCGCTTGGGAAGAAAACGCTTACAAGTCATACGGGAAAGGGGTTAAAGATGCCAGTAAAGAGAAGTTGGAATCCGAACGTAAAGCATGGCAGGAGTATTTCATTGAGTTCGGCAACTATCAAGAAAAACGCAAAAATCTTATTCAGAAGTACAATGACGAGTTAGCCAAATTACAAAAGGACAGTCCTGAATATGCCATCAAGGAAGCTGAAAAAAGTAAAGCCATAGAACAGCTCGATGAGCAATATGGAAAGTCCACCAAGGCGATGGCAGACTTATTCGAGGATGCGAGTAACAAATCGGTTTCCGCTATTCAGTCCATCATTGATAAGTATGAAACACTTGTCAAGTACATGTCTGGTACAAAGGAAAGTGACGGAACGAATGTTACACTTGACGAATTGAAAGCGCTCGGATTCACTGATAAGGACATTGAAAAGATAGAAAAGGGTGAAATCTCCATAAAGGACGTAACAGATGCAATCAAAGGGTTAAAGGATGAACTTAAAGGAAAATCACCGTGGCAGGCTTTCGTCTCTGACTTGGAGAAAGGGATAGAAGTCATAAAAAAGGGTGGCAACGATTCCAAGAAAATCGGTCAAGGAATTACCGATATAGGAAATGCTGTGACGTCTTTTGCCCCTGCATTGAATGAGTTCGGAACGGACATTGCAAACATATTCGGTATTGATGATTCAAAGATTACCGGAGCGATAGAGGCTTTGGGTGGGCTTGGACAAACAGCCGCCGGTGTCGGTCAGATTATGAGCGGTGACATTGTGGGTGGTGCCATGAGTGCGGTTTCTGGAATTTCCACTGTAGTGTCTGCGTTGGATGGGATGTTCGGTGCCGATTATTCCCACTATAACGAGATGGTTGAGGAATATAACAAACTCAATGAGATATGGGATGAACTGATAGACAAGAAGCTGGAGTACATCAACACATCCTACGGAGCAGAAGCGGACAAGGTAGGCAAAGAAGCTCTTGAACTTGTCAACAAGAGCATTGAGGCGTACAGAATACTTGGGCGTGAACGATTAAACTCCGGTGCGTCTGTCGGTTCTCATTCCATTGGCAAGCGCATGGCAAAGAATACCTCTTCAAGTGACTGGCAGGACATCGCCAGGGCGCTCGATATGTCTGTCAAAGACGCCAAGGATTTTATAGGTACCGGACGCATGACAGGATTGTTTGACCTGACTACTGAACAGTTGGAGAAACTAAAGTCAGAAGCGCCTACTTTTTGGGCTAAATTAGATGGCGATGTGAGAGATTATCTTGATAAGATTATCGAGGGAGAGGAACGTATTGAGGAAATCCATAATCAGATAAACGAGCAGCTTACACAAACCACATTCGATAGTGTGTACAGTAATTTCATAGATACCCTTATGGACATGAAAGCATCGTCCAAAGATGCAGCCGAAGACATTTCGGAATACTTCATGCAAGCTATGCTCTCCGAGCAGATAGGCACACTTTATCAGGACAAGCTAAAGAAGTGGTATGAGAAGTTTGCAAAGGGTATGGAGGATGGTTCTTTGACGGAATCCGAAAGAAATGCGTTGAACAACGAGTATATGGGCTACATTGAAGAAGCGATGAAGCTCCGTGACGAGCTTGCCGCAGCCACCGGATATGACAAGATTTCGCAAGAATCAACATCCCAGTCTTCAACTTCCAGAGGGTTCGGCACTGAAATGACACATGAAGATGCAGGAGAATTAAGTGGTAGGTTTACCGCTCTGCAGATAGCTGGAGAGGAGATAAAAAATCAAATGATAAATGCAGTTGTTGGATTGAATTCTTTAGTTTCTATTTCAACGTCAAGTAATGCCACACTAAGTAGTATTTTGGAACAGCATGTGAAAACCAACGGATATTTAGAAGACATAGTAAAGTATACGAAGCCGATACTTGACTTTGAGAGTAAATTTGATAGAATGATTACAATTCTTAATAACGGACTATAATATGGCGACAGGAGAATTTTATATAAATAATAAGGACGCTTATACCACGTGGGGGATAAGCATGGATACATCTTCCTTATCATCGCTGATGACCCCACCACCAATGAAAGAGTTTATCGAGAACAAGTCGCGCTTGGAGCATGGTAAACGGGTCATAAAGTCGAATCCTAAGATTGATGAGAGGAATATTACATTGACATTTAATCTCACTGCCAAAAACGAAGAGCAATTTTTTTTACGATACAATTCTTTTTGCGAAGAGCTTGCTATCGGAGTATTACATATCAAAAGTAAATATCAACCAGATGTTGTGTATAAGACTATATATTTGTCATGTAATCAATTCACCCAATTCATGAGGGGTATCGCTAAATTCTCTCTAAGATTAGTAGAGCCTAATCCAGCAGATAGGAGTATAGTGCAAATTTAGGATAAATGTGATTGTTTTTATGTCATTTATTGCTATATTTGCTGTGCAATTGTATGAAGCTATACAATACCCCATATATGGAACTAATAGACATCAAAGACATATCCGGCAGCATTCTCCTTACCACCCTTCCCGATGAAGGTTGTAAACGTAAGTTTACTCTGATGAAGGAGGATTATATCCTTCTGAAATTCAGCTTGGAAAATCCTATATTCTTCAAATATGGTGACTACGTGGAATGCGATTTCGGCATGTTCGAGGTGTGTGATTTGCAGAAACCAGTATTCAATGCCAATACCGCAGGCTATGACTACGAGTTGCAGCTTGACGCCTATTACTGGAAATGGAAAAACAAAATCTTTAAATATACCCCCGAAGTGGCCGGGCAGGAAGCGTCCTGGAATCTCACCGCTTCACTTGATGTTCAAGCCGGTATAGTCCTTAGAAATTTGAAAGCTCTTGGTTATGCGTATAAAGGTCAGGATTTTGTTTTCTCCATTGACAGCACTGTAGAGAATAAGGCGCTACTGATGACTTATGACAACATCAACATTCTTGACGCCTGCTTCTCTATGGCGAAGAAATGGGACTGTGAATGTTGGGTGACAGAGAACATCATCAACTTCGGAAGATGTGAATACGGCACTCCGGTTGACTTTGAGATAGGGGACAATGTGGTGGAGATGACAAGCTCTGAGAGCAATAGTACATACGCTACCCGTATCTATGCTTTCGGCTCTACCCGTAACATTCCGTCAAACTATCGTCCAGTGGATGAAAGCATCGTGGTTAATGGAGTTGTACAAAAGCGTCTCATGCTTCCCGAAGGAACTCCATACATAGACGCATATCCTGATATGTCCACAGAGGAAGCTGTAGAGCAGGTGGTTGTGTTTGACGATATATATCCTCGTACTGACGGTCATATATCAAAGGTCATCACCTATACAGACACAGTGAATAATGAGGATGGAACTCAGACCACCGAAACTTTCTACCAATTTACCGATGCCGGAATAACATTTTCAAAGGACTACATTCTTGAGGGTGAGGAATTGCATATAATCTTCCAGTCCGGCTCTTTGAACGGTATGGATTTCGGTGTGACTTTTAATCCGATGGGAGACCCGGAAAAGAATGAGGACGGTTCATGGAATCCGAAAGCCCAGCTTTGGGAGATTGTCGCTAATGAGGATTATGGTCGCAAATTACCTGATGATGTCTTAAAACCCAAAGAGGGGGATACTTATATATTATATGGGTGGGACAGCTCCAAAATTGCGGATTTGGGGCTTGTGTCGGCCGCGGAACAAGAGCTTAAGGAGAAGGCTGAAGAGTACGTTGCCAAGTCCAGGATAGACCCCAATACATATTCCTGCACAATGATGTCGGACTATATGTATGGGCTGGATGAGGGAGGCAATCAGAACCTGGATTATGCAAAGCATTTTGATGTAGGAGATAAGGTTAATCTAGTCAATTCCGCATTCTTTGAAATCGGAAACCGTCAGTCCAGAATCATTGGATACGAATGCAATCTTGATAAGCCGTATGACAGCCCGGTATATACGGTAGGCGAAACAGCGTCCTACTCTCGAATAGGGGAGCTGGAAGAGCAAATAGAGAATATTACCTTGAAGGGACAGACATACACCGGTGGAGGTGGAAGTGGCATATATGTTATCGGAACGAATGACACTACATCCCCTACAAACAGAAATGTGTATTCGGCTTTGCGTGTTCTGCAATCATTCCTCAGCAAGGCCACCAACGACCGCACCCCCTTCAAGCTGGAAGTCGGCGACAAGCTGACCGCGGAGAAAGGATTGCAGATAAGCAAGAACTTCGTTTCCGGCATTATCGGAGGAAGCGGCGGCTCCATCTATCTGGACGAGAACGGGAAGGTTGTTATCGAGACGGACAAGGCTGTATTCCGTGAGGAGCTTATTGTCCCTCAGATTACCTTCAACTGCATAGACGTTATATCGGGAGACAAAGCCAATACGTTCGCCTACGGAACGATAAAGACTGTGGATACAGAGAACCGCATCGCCACCCTTGACCTTCTGGAAGGCCAATACGGTACGCTTCATGTGAGCGACATATGCCGTGGCGTATTCCACAACATAGGTGGGGGAAACACCGACAAGGATACGATTGGCGCGAACGGGTTCATAGAGTATTCCGGTTTCGCCACATCCTACTTTACTCCGACCAATATACTGGAGAACAAGGCAGGAATCATGAAGTTCGAGTATGAGCTTCAGGTTGGTACGTCCGTTCATCCGATGCCGGGCATGAACTTCTTTGCATACGGCAACTTCACCGACGAGGACCGCCAGGACATTACATACGAGAACAGATACTACACCCGTCGTATTACCCATGTCAACAATTGGGTGATAGACCCGGAAACGAACATCGAGATGCAGGTAGGAAAGCTCAACGGTCTTTCCATCGGCGGCATGGACTTCTCCGGTTATTCGTTCTACGGCAAGAATGTGTACATCTCCGGCACGATAGAGCGCCTGAAGCCCAATGGCACCCCAGCCAAGGACTTGAGCTATGAGGGCGTTTGGGAATCCGGCAGAAAGTATGACTACTACGACAGCGTGACCTATGACGGAAGCACATGGGCCTGCATGAACAAGAACGGTTCGTCAGCCGAGCCGGGCACGAACAATGACTGGCAGAAGATTGCCTCCAAGGGTGACAAGGGCGACCCCGGAGAATCGGCAGTGTTCGCAGACCTCACAAACGAGATGGATAACGTCGCCCTTACCAATGACGGCAAGGTTTATCAGGACACGTCGATAAGCACAGTTGTATGGATGAGCTACGGCAGCAAGAAGATGACCCTTACCGGCATAACCTGCACGCTCCCTGCCAACGTAACCGAGACGCACGACGTTTCCACCGGAGAGATAACTTTCAGTGTCAAGCAGGGCGTGGCTCTGGACGGCAGGAACCCGATACCCGTCGCGTTGACAGCCACCTACAACGGAAAAGCCTACACCGGGCAGCTCACGTTTACCCTGGCAGGTGTCAAGGGCGGTGCCGATGCCGTTCTGTATCGGCTTGTCCCGAGCGTATCTGCTGTGATAAAGGATGCCAACGGTAATCTCAATGTAACTTCCGTATCGTGTACACGGTTGAAGTCTTCGGTTTCCGGCGGCACGGCCGAGACCGGGACGGGCGAACTTAAATACTCCCTTGACGGTGGAGCCGAAGTCTCAATCGGGAACAATGCCGGAGTACCGGTATCAAGCTTCCAGAAGAGCATCAAGTTCATATTCTACGTGGACGGTACAGTAGTGGACGTGGAGACAATACCTCTTGTGGTGGACGGTAAGGATGGTGCTCAAGGGCCTCAAGGTGTTCCCGGTCCTGCCGGAGCTGACGGGAAAACCCTATACACATGGATAAAATATGCCGACGACGCGCAAGGTGGTGGTATAAGCAACAATCCTACCGGAAAAGCGTATATAGGTTTCGCCTACAACAAGGAGACCGCTACGGAAAGTAACAATCCCTCCGACTATACATGGAGCGATATAAAGGGAGAAGACGGTATACCGGGTGCTACCGGTGCCGACGGAAAGACTTATTACACATGGGTTGCCTATTCGGACAATGCGGACGGAACGGGCATGTACCAACAGCCTAAAGACACGACTAAATATATCGGTATAGCCGTCAACAAGGAGACTGCTACAGAAAGTAACAATCCTTCTGACTATACATGGTCAAAATTTAAGGGGGAAGACGGACAGAGCGTGTCTTCACTCGGCAGATGGCATACCGGGCTTATAGTGCCCAAACTGGGAATCGTCACGATGGGAGGAAGCACCTTCTGCGCGAAGAAGGAGACCGCCAACCCACCGTTGTGGACCACTACGACAAATGACGGCAGGCGCATTACCCAGACGCAGGACGGAGGAAGGACTTACGGCTATATTCTGTCCGGTGAATCAAATACGGAAGAATACGACCTGCTTGTCCAGAGCGGAAAGGACGGAAGCGACGGTACCGATTACGAAAGAGTGTTTATCCATACCACGGAGGAAAACCGCCCCTCCACCCCAGCGACCTCACAGACGGACGATTATATCCCTTCCGGCTGGCATGATGATCCTATTGGCGTTTCCGAATCCCTGCCTTTTGAATGGATAAGCGAGAGGAAGAAGAGAAACGGCATATGGAGTAATTTCAGCACACCTGCCCTCTGGGCTAAATATGGATTTGATGGCATTGATGGCGCAGAAGGTGTGGCTGGTACGAGTATTGTATGGAAAGGTGATTTCTCGTCTGCCCCTTCCTCTCCTCAGAACGGTTGGGCGTACAAGAATACGACCGACAAGAAGTCGTATGTATATCAAGACGGCCAGTGGTATCAAATGACCATTGACGGAATTGACGGAAAGAACGGAAAGGACGGACTGAGCATCGTATGGAAAGGCGACCTGCAGTCTCCACCTTCCAATCCTCAAATCAACTGGGCATATAGGGACACCAATAACGGTCGTGTATACATATGGAACGGGACAGCATGGTCGTTGATGGTCGTTGACGGCTCGGACGGTGCTGACGGTGCAGCCGGCTCGAACGGATTGAGCGTGTTCATAACTTACAATGACAGCACTTCCCAGCCTTCTGTTCCTACGGGAAACGGTACTACCGGAGGCTGGCATACGAATGCTACAAGTGGAGCTATATGGATGTCGCAGAAGGTTGCTTCATCCGCAAGTGATGGGACATGGGGCACGCCAATTAAAATCAAAGGCGATAAGGGTGATAGCATAACCGCTATGGGCAGATGGCATACCGGGCTTATCGTGCCCAAGCAAGGAGTTGTCACTATGGGAGGCTCATCATACATAGCCAAGAAGGAGACGACTAATCCTCCACTGTGGACTGTTACGACCAGTGACGGCAGGCGCATTACCCAGACACAGGACGGAGGCAAGACATACTGGTACATACTTTCCGGTGAGATGAATTCTGCGGAGTATGATTTGCTGGCTTCAAAGGGAGAAGACGGGAAAGACGGAAATGATGGTACAGACGGAAAAGATGGCACAGATGGAAAAGACGGGAAGCAGGGTATTCAAGGCTGCATCACCCGGCATTCCGAATGGGCTGTGGGCGTGACTTACCGCAACGACGAAACTCTGACAAGCGGCACCCGTTATGTGGATATTGCCATGATAAGGAACAATGCCGCAATCGACGGATGGGATGTCTACAAATGCAACACTACCCATACAAGCTCGGAAAGCAACAAGCCGGGAGTGTCATCGTCCACATGGACCAAGTTAAGCGGTGTAGGTCCTATCTACACGTCCCTCGTCATCGCGAAAAACGCCAGTATTGACTTCATGCAGGGCAACCAGCTGCTTATCAAGAAGGATGACGGTACCGTGACAGCAGGTCTTTCCGGTTCCATAGCGGGTAGCAAGGTGCGTATCTGGGCTGGTTCCGCGACACCGGACAACGCTCCGTTCCGGGTATTGGAAAGTGGCAAGATGATAGCTACCGATGCCGATTTGACTGGAACTATCAATGCTATAAGCGGCACGTTCAGAAATGTCTCCTCTCCCAATGGGTCATTCAAGATAAAGGAGAATGGGGATGTGGAATTGGTCGGTAAGATTTCCACTTCGTTGAATGGCACTCGCATTGAACTGGACCCAAGTTCCAACAGCATCAAGATGTATAACCAAGATAATAATGAAGTAGGGAATATTTCTTTCATTACCGAATCTATCGGAGGGGTTACTAATTATTACCCTCGATTAATGCTCAGAAGGTATTCTGGAAGTAAAGAGGTCGGGAGACTTGATATGTCAGGTACATCCGTGAATGGCTATTCAACGGTTGGAACCGACGCACTAAGCTTTACATTGGGACCTATCGGGTTAGTTTTCTCTGTTAACGGGCAAGTAACTAATTCATATCCAAACAAATAATTGATTATGAAGAAAATTAATTTTGAAAGATTTGAGATTTACACGAATGTGACTATGCAGAACTGCATAACAAGGGACATTCGGGAGGATTTTGCCGATACAATCATGCAGAACCTCAATAGGGCGCGTGGATATGCGCTTATGATGAAGGTGTTCCAAAGCAATGGAGAGACGGAATTCTCTGACGAGGAAATAGCTCTGATTAAATTCATTGCGGACAATTACGGAAACATCTCCTTGTCAATGTCCATAGACAAGAATATAAAAGAACTGAATAATAATGAAACAAGAAAGGAGGAACAGCAATGATTTTGCAGGCAGACGGAGGGCACTACCTTACACAGAGTGCGGATGTGCCCATAGATGAAAGGGTGTTCGGGAATACCGCGTATATCAGCGACCCTTCGGAGGCTTCCAATTATCGCCAGGTGTCCGAAGTCGAGAAGGAGCGTATGCTCAATGCCGGAACGATATTGGACCCGTCCGACTTGTCGGATGAGTATCTGGACAAGGTGGACACGCTGCATGAGATTATTAAGGAGAACATCAACACCGCAGGTCTGACGGTTGAGGAGAGCCTTAAGCATAAGGAGTATTTCCCAAAATGGGATGAATTAATTGGCAAGACTGAGCCAATCGGATTCATGTTCTCCTACGAAGACACTTTATATGAGGTAATTCAAGAGCATGAATTTGCCAGCCAGTGGGTACTGGGTATAGGAACAGAATCTCTCTACAAGGTTGTCCAGATTGAAGCGTCCGGCACGAAGGAGGACCCGATAGCGTGGAAGCAGGGAATGGAACTGTTCAACGGCAAGTATTACACGGACAAGGATGTGCTTTACTTGTGCATCCGTGACAGCGGTATGGGCATGTCTTTTGACCTTGCCGACCTGGTGTCCGGTGGTTTTGTGGAAGTGGTCGAGGAATCGGTCGAAGACACTGTTCTATAACAAGGAAACTTGTTCTTTTTCCGGCTTTCCCGATGCCGTTAATTCGGGAATTTATTTAAACAAAAACGAGTTAATTATTTAAATGTTAAATTAGGGTATCATGTTTTTAAAGCGGATGCCCCTTAAA
>PPYF01411229.1_pt1 | contig 75341 bp, 69 predicted proteins | sample 1559871 | NCBI WGS metagenome assembly PPYF01 (sample SAMN08240021, study PRJNA423297) | Human gut metagenome, whole genome shotgun sequencing project.
TAAAATTAATTACGGCACAAAAAAAGAGCAGATATAAAATCTACTCTTCTAAAAAGTCTAACTTTTTGGGGTCACTACAAAATTAGTAGTATCCCTTTTTTAGTTAAATCTAGAACCCTAACAGTCTAAATTCAACTTTCATTCTGCCAAACAAAAAACCCCAGAACATTATATGTTCTGGGGTTTAAAAATTTAAATTAAATTTTTATAGTGAGTTTGATGCACCATGGTAGATAATACCACGACGTGAGTCAACTGTAATCAATTCATCATCTGAAAGGATTGAAGTTGCGTTTTGTACACCAACAATAACAGGAATTCCCATTGAAATACCAACTACTGCAGCGTGTGATGTCAAACCACCATTTTCAACTACTAAAGCACTTGATTTTTCAATTGCTGGTAGATAGTCTTTGTCAGTTGTCTTTGTAACAAGTACTCCGCCTTCAACAGCTTTTTTGTTAGCTTCATCAGCTGATGTAGCAACAACTACTTTACCAATAACTGTTTCATCACCAACACCTTGGCCAGAAGCAAGCTTTGAACCAATTAGTTGTAACTTCATGATGTTTGTTGTTCCACTTTCGCCAACTGGAACACCAGCAACAACAAGAATCAAGTCTCCTTCTTTAGCAAGACCAAGATCTACAGCTTTGTTAGCAGCTAGTTCAAACATTTCATCAGTTGTTGATGGACGGTCAGCGATGATTGGGTGTACACCCCAGTTAACCATCAAACCGCGACGAACACGTTCGTCGAATGTGATTGCAAGAATGTCAGCATCTGGACGATACTTAGAAATCATACGAGCTGTGTAACCTGATTGTGTTGCAGCAACGATAGTCTTAACACCAAGGTTCTTAGCAGCACGAGCAACAGCAGCACTAATTGTTTCTGTAACATCACTTTGATCAAATGTGTTGATTTGAAGATTTCCGTCTTCAGCCATAGCATTTTCAGCTTTTTCGTCAATCTTAGCCATTGTAGCAACAGCTTCAACAGGGTAGTCACCATTAGCACTTTCACCAGAAAGCATAGTAGCATCTGTACCATCCCAAACAGCATTAGCAACGTCAGAAGCTTCAGCACGTGTTGGACGTGGGTTTTCGATCATTGAGTCAAGCATTTGAGTTGCTGTGATAACAGGCAAACCAACTGCATTACACTTCTTGATCAATGTCTTTTGTACCAAAGGAACATTTTCAGCTGGAATTTCAACACCCATGTCACCACGAGCAATCATAATACCATCTGAAACTTTCAAGATTTCGTCTGTGTTGTCGATACCTTCTTGTGATTCGATCTTAGGGAAAATTTGAACATCTTCCATGTTCTTTTCTTCCAACAATTCACGAATTTCAAGAACGTCTTGTGGCTTACGTACGAAACTTGCAGCGATGAAGTTGATGTTCATTGATTCAAGACCAAAACGAATATCATCAGCATCTTTTTCAGTAATACCAGGTAAGTTAATTGAAACACCAGGAGCATTTGTACCCTTACGTGATCCAAGAACACCATTGTTAGTTGCATGAGCAACTAATTCGCGGTTTTCTTCATCTTTTTCGTCAATCTTAAAATCAAGAAGTCCATCATCAAAAAGAACGTGTCCACCAACATGAACGTCATCAAAAAGTCCATCATATGTAACAGCAATCTTTTCTTTTGTTGTTTCCAAAGTGTCATCCATTGAGATGCGAACCTTATCATTTGTGTGATATTCTTGGTTACCATCTTTTTGTGGAGTTGTACGGATTTCAGCACCCTTTGTATCAAGCAAAATACCTACTGACTTGCCAGTAATCTTTTCTGCTTCTTTAACCATGTTATAACGACCTAGATGTTCTTCATGGTCACCATGTGAAAAGTTAAAGCGGAATACATTAGCACCGGCTTCAATTAATTTAACAATTGTGTCAACAGAAGTACTTGCAGGACCAAGTGTTGAAACGATTTTGGTTTTCTTCATTACAGAATCTCTCCCTTGATTTTAAATTATAAAAGACTTCTTAAGTCATTTTATCCAAATATTAATAGAACTCTAGAATGATAAATCTTCACTTAATTGGTAAAGTGAATCATCTGCTTGATGTTTTGCATCAAACAAGTCAAGCATGTTATGAGCTTGAACCTTATTTTCTAAGATTCCAACTGCTAAACCACCCTTACCTTCAAGGAGTAGCTCAACAGCGTAAGCACCCATCTTACTTGCTAAAACGCGATCTTTAGCACTTGGAACACCACCACGTTGGACATGTCCAATTACAGTAGCACGTGCATCAAAATCGCCGTATTGCTTAAGCTGGTCAATGAATTCAGGAGCTGCATCTGAATTAGCATCACCTTCAGCGATGACAATAATTCCGTAGTCCTTACCGTTTGCACGGTTCTTTTTCAACTTGTTGGCAATTGCTTCAACGTCATAATCAAAACCAGGTGCGATAACCGCATCTGCTCCTGAAGCAACACCAGCCCAAAGAGCAATATCAGCAGCATTGCGGCCCATAACTTGGACAGCAAAGACCCGTTGATGACTCTTAGCAGTATCGCGAATTTTATCAATCGCGTCAACTGCAGTGTTTAACGCTGTATCAAAACCAATAGTGAAGTCAGTGAAAGGAATATCATTATCGATTGTTCCTGGAAGACCAATGGTGTTGTATCCATGTTCTGTCAAACGAAGAGCACCATGATATGAACCGTCTCCTCCGATAACAACCAATGCATCGATACCGAACTTCTTAAGTTGTTCAATACCTTTCAATTGGCTTTCTTCTTGTGCAAATTCAGGATAACGAGCTGAATAAAGCATCGTTCCACCTTGTGAAACCATATCGTCTAAATCTGCTGCCTTGAATTCGTGGATATCACCAGCAACTAGACCGGCAAACCCGTAGTTAATTCCGTAAGCTTCAAGACCAGAGCTTAGGGCCTTTCTTGCAACGGCGCGGATAGCCAAGTTCATCCCTGGAGCATCCCCACCACTTGTCATGATACCAATACGTTTCATCTTTTCACCTCAAACAGAAATATTGAGTTTTTTCAAAACTTCATTGTTGATTTTATCACTTTTGAAAACAGTTGTCTGTACCATTTTCTTAATTAATCGAATGTAAGTGCTTTATTCAAAATTTATTTTTTAATTAACGAAATATGTTGACTTCCTAGCAATTCTGCTAATTGCTCTTTTACTTCAGAACTGTCATTTAAATAAAATTTTTCAGACAACTCATTATGTTCATTAGTATCCTCATAAACTAAAATAACTGGAACTTTCCCATGATATTTTCTGAAAATATCAAATAGTTTGGTTTGGAATTCTGATGAATTATTTCGGCTAGGCACTTCTAATTTCCAAATTGCTGCTTGGACCTGTTTGTTTTGAGGGGCGGTAATTTCATTAACAATTAATTGTAAACCGTCGTTTCTTTTCTCAACCTTGCCTCGTAATTGTAGGACTCGTTTGTTTCTCAAAATTTTAGCATGCTGGTATATTCTTGGAAAGATAACTGCTTCGCTTTCTCCAGTAGGGTCCGTGATATTCGCAAAGGCCATTGACTCTCCTTTTTTAGTTCTGATCGTCCGAATACTTCTTATATATACAATCGTAGTCACTTGAGCTTCAACACTAAATTCATCGATTTTTTTAAACCCATTTTGTTCAATCAAGTTTGCATAGCGTTCAACTGGATGCGCAGAAATGTAAGTTCCTAATAATTCTTCTTCCCAATCCAGCTTTTCATCCAAATCCATATCTGGTCGATGTTTAATCGTAGGCATTAACTTTTCAAAAAGATCCACATTTTGCCCGCTAAAAGCAATACCTTTCAACAATTCAGGTAAAAAGTCACCTAATTCCGCTCGGTTATATCCAAAGGAATCTAGAGTTCCCGAAAAGATTAGTTTTTCAATAATTTCTTCTGTAATACCCTTATCCCGCATTCGACGTAAAAGACTGTCAACTGATTTAAATTCTCCATTACTTTGACGTTCTTCAATCAAATTACGGATGAAATCTCGCCTTAATCCTTTAATGGATAGAAAACCCATGATAATTTGTTGTTGATAAAATGCATATTGTAGTTGGCTCAAATTAATATCCGGTGCTTTAACTTTAATCCCTAAACGATTCAATTCTTGAATGTATTCTTTAGTTTTAGCCTCACCACCAATAACTGAATTAAGCAAGGCTGTATAAAAAGGACCTGGAAAGTACGTTTTTAAATAAGCCAGCTGAAAAGCTAGCTTGCTATAAGCTACGGCATGTGACTTATTAAAACCATAATTAGCAAAATTTTCGATATAACTATAAACTTGTTGGGCTAACTTGGCGTTATATCCCTTTTGCAATGCTCCATCAATAAAATTCGTCCGCATTTGTTCAATTACATCATGTTTTTTCTTACTCATCGCTCTCCGCAACAAATCGGCCTGTCCCAAACTCAGGCCCCCCATTGCTGAAGCAACTTCCATAACCTGTTCTTGGTACACTAAGATACCGAAAGTTTCACCTAAGATTTCCGATAAAACGTCATTAGGAAAAGAATAGTGTTCGCGATGTTCTTTTCGTTTTACAAATCGATCAATATTTTCCATTGGTCCTGGACGATAAAGCGCATTTACCGCAACTACTAAACCAAATTGATTAGGTTTCACTTTTCTCAATACATTCCGAATACCAGCCGATTCAAATTGAAAAATGCCACTGGTATCGCCTCGTTGGAAAAGTTCTAAAGTCTTTGTATCATTTAAATTAATGTTCTCGATGTCAAAATCGGGTTTAAGTTGATGGACTTGATCTAAAATATTAGCCATTAATGACAAATTTCTTAAACCTAAAAAGTCCATTTTTAACAACCCTACCCGCTCAACATAATTCTTGGAATACTGACTCATCAGCATTCCTTCATTTCCATCCTGAACAGGAGTGGTTTCGGTTAAATTATTTTCACTTAAAACAATTCCCGCTGCATGCGTAGAGTAATGACGTGGCAATCCTTCTAAGCGCCGCGCCGTTTCAAACATAAATCGATTTTTTTCGGAAGTTCTTATAAACTCTTGTAACTTACTTGAATTTTCTAAAGCACGCTCCAATGTGATATTTAGTTCACTAGGAATTAACGCGCTTATTTGATTAATTTTATTCGGCATTTCCCCAAAAACACGGGCAACATCGCGAATGGCTTGCTTAGCTGCTAAAGTACCAAATGTGATAATTTGCCCCACATGTTGATGTCCATATTTATCATGGACATATTTGAGCATCAATTCTCTTTTATCATCTGGAATATCTAAATCGATATCTGGCATTTGGGCACGTTCTGGATTTAAGAAGCGTTCAAATAGCAGTCCATATTCAATTGGATCCACACTAGTAATCCTGAGTAAATAAGCTACTAACGAGCCTGCAGCTGAACCACGTCCCGGTCCAGTCAAGATGTGATTTTGATGAGCAAATTGGACCACATCGTGAACAATTAAGAAGTAGTCCGCAAAACCCATGGATTCAATGACATTAAGCTCTCGATCCAATCTTTGCTGATATTGCAAATTTTGAGCATTTTTACTTTTTTCTAACTGTTGAAAGCATAATTCCTTTAAATATTGAATAGCCGATTGATTAGCTGGCGTGGGAAATTTTGGTAATTTGGGCTGGACAAACGGAATTTTTAGCTCGATTTGGCTAGTTAGCGTATCTAGTTGGTCTAATAAACCACTCAATCCGGCATCCCGATACTCTTTTTCAAATACATCTCGCGGTTTTAACCAATTATTCCCTTGGTCTTTTGCTAGGATTTCAGGATGCTTGATAACTTCCCCCGAAGCAATATCCTTCAAAACTTGAGTTGCAAAATGGTCTTCACTATTTAAATATTCCACGCTCGGTAAGGGTAAACAACCAAGACTGTGTTTTTCGGCAATTTGCATCAAGGTTTGACGCATAATATTAGTTTGCTTTAAATTAATTCCTAGATAAAGATCTTTATCACCAACAACTTGACGATAATTTTCTAAAAGCTCGGTTGCATCACCGGATAGCCCTCGCTCCAACAATTCAATCATTTCTGATCTTTGTGCTGGAACAATCATGATTAAATCATCTAGCAAATCTTTAATATCATCAAAAGCAAATTTTGGTGTACTACTCGTCATCTTGGCCGAACTAATCTGCATTAAATTACGGTAACCTTTAACACTCTTAGCTATTAAAACTAGCGCAAATTGATTGTCAATTCCCGTCGTGCTATCTAACCAAAGCGTTAAACCCACGATGGGCTTTAAATTGTTTTTAATACAAGCTTGATAAAATTCAACTGTTCCATACATTGTATTATGATCGGTGAGGGTCATCGCTTGATATCCACGATTTTTCGCCGTAGCAATTAAGTCATCAATTTTAATCGGGCTAGATAACAAACTGTAAGAACTTAATACTTGCAGTGGCACGAAAGCCATTCTTATCCCCTCCTGTTTTTTATAATTATACTAAATAAATTCCCCTTCTCCAAAAATATAGAGTTTAATTTATTTCCCCACGTAATTGTGCTAAAATTACTGTTGTTCAGAAAGGGGCCAAACGAAATGAAACAAATCGTAGTTATTTTTTGGGCATTTATCTTTGGTGAAGTTATTGGCTATATCGGAGGACAACTTGATGCCCTTCCATATACACCATTAGAAATTGGTATTGTGGCAGCTGTAGTAGCTCTTATTACTTCTAACATGATCCCACTAATTTCAAAACCTAAAAAATAAGGATGCAAGTCTTTGGTATTTTTACCAAAGATAGCATCCTTTTTTTATTTATTCTGGAAAACCAGTTGATCATTCAAAACGTCGATATTAACTGTTGAATTAGGACGAACACGCCCACTAATAATTTCTTTTGCCAAAGGAGTTTCAACATTTTTAGTAATGTAGCGGCGCAATGGTCGAGCCCCAAACGCTGGATCATATGCCTGTTCAACAATATAATCTTGTGCATCATCCGAAATGCTTAAACTTATTTCTTGATCGCTTAAACGTATAGATAAATTATGAATTAATTTAATCACAATTTGGCGTACATCTTGTTTACTTAATGGAGTAAACATAATGATATCATCAATCCGATTCAAAAATTCTGGTCTAAAGTATCCATGCAAAACATCTTGAACTTGGTCACGGATGTTGTCATCAATTTTATTTTCTGATTGATTCTTCAATAGCAAATCTGAACCTAAGTTAGAAGTCATAATTAAAATTGTATTTCTAAAGTTAACCGTACGCCCTTGCCCATCTGTTAAACGACCGTCATCTAGAACTTGTAAAAGAATATTGAACACTTCTGGATGTGCTTTTTCAATTTCATCAAATAGAACAATGGAATATGGGTTTCGCCGGACCGCTTCGGTTAATTGGCCTCCCTCTTCGTAACCAATATATCCTGGAGCAGCTCCAACCAAACGGGAAACCGATTCTTTTTCCATATATTCAGACATATCGATTCGGACCATATTATCTTCCGAATCAAATAACGCTTCTGCTAAAGCTTTAGACAATTCTGTCTTACCAACCCCTGTCGGACCAAGGAAGAGAAATGAACCAATCGGACGATTAGGATCCTGGAGTCCCGCACGGGAACGTAAAACCGCATCTGAAACGGATTGAACGGCTTCATCTTGACCAATTACTCGATTGTGTAATTTATCAGCTAAATGTAGCAGTTTTTCTCGTTCACCTTCCACCAACCGTGCAACTGGAATGCCTGTCATTTGACTAATAGTTTGGGCAATTTCTTTATCTGTAACGGATTCTTCTACCAACCAATCCCCATGATCACTTTCGGATTGATTTTCTAATTGTTCCAATTCTTTTTCCAAAGCTGGAATGGTTCCATGTTGTAAAATAGCCGCTTGATCGAGATCATAAGAACTTTCAGCTTCTTGTAAGTCATGCTTGGCCTTATCTAATTCATTCTTCTTATCACTGATCTTTTTAATTTCTTCTTTTTGGGCTGACCAACGTGATTCCAGCTTAACTTTTTCTTCTTTGGTTTCAGATAATTCTTTCTGTAAGTCCTTTAAACGTTTAACTGACTCTGCATCACTTTCATTTTTAAGTGCTCGTTCTTCAACTTGCAAACGCATCAACTGTCGTTTGACCTGATCGAGTTCAGTAGGATTGGAATTCATTTCCACTTTAATTTTTGCAGATGCTTCATCGATTAAATCAATCGCCTTATCTGGTAAATAACGATCCGTAATATAACGACTAGAAAGTTTAGCGGCTGCCACAAGAGCATTATCATGGATACGAACGCCATGATGAATTTCAAAGCGTTCCTTTAAACCTCTTAAAATACTGATAGTATCCTCAATGCTAGGCTCCTTAACCAGCACCCGTTGGAAACGGCGCTCAAGTGCCTTGTCTTTTTCAATGTTTTCGCGGTATTCATCTAATGTTGTTGCACCAATCAAATGGAGTTCACCACGAGCTAGCATAGGTTTCAAAAGATTTCCAGCATCCATACTACCTTCAGTCTTACCCGCTCCTACAATCGTGTGAATTTCATCAATGAATAAGATAATTTGACCATCTGACTTTGATACTTCCTTCAAAACTGCTTTAAGTCGTTCTTCAAAGTCGCCTCGATATTTAGCCCCAGCAATTAATGAACCCATATCTAGAGAAACAATGGTTTTATCAACTAAATTGCTAGGAACATCACCTTTAGCAATTCTTTGCGCTAGACCTTCTACAATGGCTGTTTTTCCTACACCAGGTTCACCAATTAGTACTGGATTATTTTTTGTTTTTCGCGATAAAATTCGAATAACTTCTAAAATTTCTTCATCACGTCCAATAACTGGATCTGGGTTTTCACTGTGGGCCCTTTTAACTAAATCTGTCCCATATTTTTCTAGCGCTTTATATCCACTTTCTTGTTCCTTTGATGTCACTCTTTCACCCCCACGAAATTCATCTACTTTGGCTAAAACCTGTTTTTGAGTTAGACCTTGTTGATTCAGGAATTTTTTAAACTGATTCTGATCTAAATTAAATAAAGCAATTAAAATAGTATCAATTGCAATATACTCATCCTGTAATTTTTTACGCTGTTGTTCTGCTTGAACTAATAATTGATTTAGTTCTGCTGAAATCGATTGACCGTAACTAACCTGGCTACCACTAACCACGCTAATTTGTTCAAGTTCTTGGTCTAACTCGGTTTGGACAAGGTTGTTATCAATCTTTAAGTCTGTTAATAGTGTCCCGACCAGTTGGTCTGGTTGTGTTAAAAATTTAAATAATTCTGGCACACCAATTTCTTGATGTTGACGATTTACAGCAATCTGCTGTGCTTCGCTAATTGCTTCTTGAAGTGCCGTAGTCATTTTCTCTGGATTCATTTAAATCGCCTCCCAATTTTTAGATAAATTGATAAGGATTGGTATTAACCGTCGATTCTATAATTTCAACTTCCCAATCATTATTAGCCTTCCATTCGTTGAATAAGGAAGCTAATTTAGGAATACATATTTTTTCAACGTTATGTCCTACATCGACTACATTAATACCATCTGCTAACATATCATGTCCTGTATGATAATAAACATCACCGGTTACAAACACATCTGCTCCCGCCTTGAGCATTTCAGGATAAAATTTACCACCATCACCACCTATAACTGCAACGTTTTTTACCATAGCTTTATTGTCATTTGCTACCAAGCGTAACCCCTCTAAGTTAAAAATTTTTTTCAAGGTTTTGGCAAATTCTTCAACAGTTACAGGAGTTGGTAATACTCCAATGCGACCAATATTGGTATCGTAATGGTTAGAATACACCATTTGGACATGATTTAACCCCATTGCTTCCGTCAACCAATCGTTCATGCCACCTTTAGCGACGTCCAAATTTGTGTGAGCTGAATAAACCAAAATCGAATTTTGGATTAATTTAGCATACATTTGATTTTGCGGGTTGCTTAAATCTAAATTTTTAATAGGTCGAAAAATCAAGGGGTGGTGCGAAAAAATCATATCACAATTTTGTTTAATTGCTTCGTCAACCACTTCAGGTCGAACATCTAAAGTCACCATTACTCGTTTAATATCGTTATTAACATTTCCGATTTGTAAACCCACAGGATCATTAGTAAAAGCAATGGTTTTAGGCGCGAAGCTTTCAAAACGGTCAATTAATTTTTTAGCTAACATGTGAAAACATCTCCTCAATATCGCTAATTTGCTTAGTAACTTGGTCTAGTTTAGCTTGTCCATGGCTAGGATGAGCATTTAGATTTGCTTCAATTTTTCTCAACCGGTTTAATTCGCGCTGCCACTTACGTGTATATACCTCATTATGACTTTTCATTAAAATTGGTCCAAACATTTGCTCTTTCTCGGATAAAGTCATCTGTCCAGGTTCCGCCATGATAATTTCGTACAAGTGATGGTCCTCCGCCACGATATCTTCATGGGTAATTTTGAAATTATTACTAATTAACCATTCTCTTAATTCCAACTCTCCGACATTGGGTTGAAGAATTAATTTCTTAACCCCATTTAATTTTGTTTTTCCGTCATTTAAAATTTTTCGAATTAATTGGCCACCCATTCCAGCAATACAAATCACATCGACGGTGTCGGTATCTTGAATAACAGCTAATCCATCACCTAAACGTGCTTCAATTTGATCAACTACTCCATTCTTTTCGATTTCTTCTTTCGAATTAGAGAGCGGTCCAGGAGCGACTTCTCCGGCTATTGCATGGTTAGCAATCTTATTTTTAATTAAATTAATCGCTAGATACGCATGATCCGATCCAATATCCGCAATTCTTGAACCTTGTGGTACTAAACTAGCAACTATTTTTAGTCTTGGTGACAAATTATTCGAATTCATAAAATAAACCCCTACTATCTTTCGTAATTATAGTTATATCTTTCAAAAAAAGGTCCTGCACAAATCTACGACCTGCACGGAACCTCTTGGGTTAACTAATCTAGAAAATCTTTTAGTTGTTTTGATCTTGATGGATGGCGGAGTTTACGTAAAGCTTTCGCTTCAATTTGACGAATACGTTCTCTTGTAACTCCAAATACTTTACCAACTTCTTCAAGAGTTCTAGTACGTCCATCATCTAATCCAAAGCGCAAACGTAGTACGTTTTCTTCACGATCAGTTAGCGTATCGAGAACACCTTCAAGTTGTTCCTTTAGCAATTCGTATGCAGCATGGTCAGCAGGACTAGTTGCTTCTTGATCTTCAATGAAATCACCAAGATGTGAGTCATCTTCTTCACCAATTGGTGTTTCTAATGAAACTGGTTCTTGAGCAATTTTTAGAATTTCACGAACTTTATCAGATGGCATATCCATTTCAGCACCAATTTCTTCAGGCATTGGTTCACGACCTAAATCTTGGAGCAATTGACGTTGAATTCGAATCAATTTATTGATGGTTTCCACCATGTGAACAGGAATTCGAATTGTACGCGCTTGATCGGCAATCGCACGTGTAATGGCTTGTCGAATCCACCATGTAGCATACGTAGAAAATTTAAATCCTTTTTGATAGTCAAATTTTTCAACAGCTTTCATCAAGCCCATGTTACCTTCTTGAATTAAATCAAGGAATTGCATTCCACGACCCACATAACGTTTAGCAATTGATACTACCAAACGAAGGTTAGCTTCTGCTAATTCTTGACGGGCACGGGGATCACCCTTTTCAATTCTTAAAGCTAATTCGACTTCTTGATCAGCAGTAAGAAGTGATACACGACCAATTTCCTTAAGGTACATACGAACTGGGTCATTAATTTTTACTCCAGCAGGAGCCTTTGTATCATCTAATTCTTCCTTAGAAATTTCTTGAGCTTTCAAAGCTTTTTCACTTGGATCACCATTTTCATCGACAACACTAATTCCAGCATCTTCAATGCGTTGAATAAGATCATCAACATCTTCGTCAGTTAATTTAAACTTAGTAATCAAATCTTTAGTTAATTGTGTATATTTAACTTTCTTTTCACTCTTACGAGCTTTAATGATTTGATTGACAGCTTTTTTAAACTCAGGTGAAGAAATGATACTTTCACTCTTTTTCTTTTTTGTTTCAGTTTTTTTGTTTGCCATTTATGCTGATCCCCCTATTATTTTTGAAGCTGTTGTTGTTTTTGATATAGCGCGATAAGTTTTAAAGTTAGTTGTTGTTGTAATTCTTTGTTACCTAATCTAGTAGCTTCATCTAAATCCGATTTAACATTTGAAATTTGTTCACTTAAAGGAGCAAAATTTTCAATCACGCTAAGATAATCTTGAATTTCTTCTTCAGTAAATTCAGGGCTTAGGTTAATTGATTCAATATCAGCAACGACTGCTTGTAGCTCATCTTCTTTAAGATAATCCATAAAATCTGCAACATTATATTCATGATTTTTTTCTAAATATCCACTAGCCAAGACATAAATTGTTTCAAGCTTTTCATTTGGAAAATAAAAATTGGGTAGGCTCTGTAATTTTAGCCAAACATCATGATTATTTAATGCACGAGCTAGCAAACGATATTCCGAAATATCTATCTTAGATAACTTTTTTTGAATATTTTGATTGAATACGGGTTGATCTCCCATTTCCTCCGGTGGAGGTGGAGGCGTCGACGCTTCCAATTCAAACTGTTTGGGTGCATGCGCGATTCGATCTGCTACACTTTCTCTTAACTGGTCTTTTAAATCACGCTTATCAATCTTAAATTCATCTGATAATTGATTTAAATACAAATCTTGTTCTAGGGCATCTTTCAGACTACTAATTCGTTTTAAAGCTCGTTTTAAGTATTCTAATTGATCATTTTCATTAGCTAGATTTAGACCGGTTCGATCATATTTCAAAAGAAATGAAGTACTTGATTCTCCAGTCTGCTGCATCAAATTTTGAAATGCAGCTGTCCCTCTTTGATTCACATACTCATCCGGATCTAAATTATCAGGAATAAAAACCACACTAATTTGTAAATCACTAGATTGCCTCAATAACTCAATTGCTCTAGCAATTGCCTTTTGTCCAGGCACATCCCCATCAAAACAGATTATTACGCGATCAGCCACCCGCTTGATAGCATTAATATGATCCTCAGTCAAACTGGTTCCCATCGTCGCAATTCCATTCTTTACAGCCGCTCGATGAGCAGCAATGACATCCATAAAACCTTCATATAATATGACTGTTTTCTGTTGGATAATTTCTGAACGAGCTTGAGAAAAATTGTAAAGCACCTTTCCTTTATTAAAAATGCTTGTTTCAGGGCTATTTAAATATTTAGGATGGTTCTTATCCTTAACCAAACTACGGCCCGAAAATGCAACGATTTTTCCATTTGTATCTTTAATCGGAAAAATAATACGGTTAAAAAATCGATCTCTTAATGTTTGATTTTCGGATTCAATAAACAATCCTGATTCAGCCATTAAATGTTGGTCAATCTTATGTTCTTTAAAAAAACTTAGCAGGAGATTGTCTTCCGGGGCGGCAAATCCAATATCAAAATTCTTGATATCATCCTCGGTCATTCCTCGTTTTTTCAAATACTGTAATGCATCTTCACCTAATTTGGTGTTCAATAGAATATGACTAAATAGCTCAGAAGCTTTCTCATATAAATCAATCAATGCACTTTGTTCAGACGTATACGACGACTTTTTAGTTGACTTGAAATAACTCTGATCTAACGGAATATTGCCAAATTCCGCTACTCTACGAACTGACTCAGGGAAACTAAGATTCTCTAAATCCATCAAAAATTTAAAAACATTTCCACCGCGTCCGCAACTAAAACAATGAAAAATTTGTTTACTCTCCGAAACCGAAAAAGACGGTGTCTTCTCATCATGAAATGGACAAACACCAAATAGGTTTTTACCCGCCTTTCTTAACTGGACATATCTACCAACAACATCAGCGATGTCAACAGATGTTCTAACATCATCAATTACATCTTCTGGAATCATTCCAGCCATACTCTCACCAGCTTTCGTAAGATAAACTCATACGTTAGTATGATACAGCAGTCAAGCAATAGAATCAATTAAAACGCCCTTGTTTTTAACACTTTTGTCAAGTCTGTACATTTTAATTTGCTGCTGTATCATTTTTATTACTTAATTTAGATATAGGAAGAAACAAGCCATTTAATCTCGTTAGACTAAATGGCTTGTTTTATTTATTAACTTTAAGCAGATCCAAATCATCCTTATAAAAACATTTTTATTTTACAAGTACGTTAGTTAGGTCCCCAATTTTTAGAATTAAATTAGCTAACCGACTCATCATATTCAAACGATTACGCTTAATATTTTCGTCTTTGTCCATGACCATCGTTGCGTCAAAGTACTTACTAATCGCAGGAGTTAACTCGCATAATCTAGCAAATAGTTGGCTCATTGTCAAATTATTTGCAGCTTCAATTTTAATAATTTGATCAAAAAGTTCGCCTTCAGAAGCATTATTAAATAATTGTGGATCTACATTAAGTTCTCCACTTTCTTCATTCTTTGTAGCAATTCTTTGAACTCGTGTTAAAGCTTCAATATCATCTTTAAATGTAGAGCTCGCTTTAGCATCTGCTAGTACTTGGGCAGCTTCGATAATTTCCGTAACATCATGATTATTACCTGTAAGCACCGTTTCAACGATATCATGACTAATCTTTTGATGATCAAGCAATTGTTTAATACGGTCATTAAAGAAGTTAAGTACTTGGTCAAAGTTTTGATCGACATCCACACCAAACGCTGTGCCATTCTCCGCTAATTCAGTCTTAACTTGTGATTTGAATTGATTTAAATCTAATTGCCAATCACGGCTATTTAAGATTCTAACAATTCCATATGCATGTCGGCGTAATGCATATGGATCGTTTGAACCACTTGGAATCATACCAGCTGAGAAAAAACTAAAGATGTTATCAAACTTATCAGCTAATGCGACTACCGCGCCCGTTACACTTTCAGGCAAATCACCTTCTGCGCTATTTGGCATGTAATGTTCGCGAATGGCTTGGGCTACTGCTTGGTTTTCACCATTAAGTTGAGCATATTTTTCACCCATCACCCCTTGTAATTCTGAGAATTCACCAACCATACCAGTTACCAAATCAAATTTATAAATCATTGTAGCGCGATCGATATCATCAAGTTCCGTTTGATTAAGATTTAAGGTGTTTCCAATAACTTTAGCAATAGAATTAACTCGTTGCATTTTTTCGTACATTGAACCAATCTTATCATGGAAACTAACCTTTTTAAGTCGGTCAACATAATAATTAATATCATGTTTTTGATCTTCTTCGTAGAAGAAAGCAGCGTCTTCTAAACGCGCAGTTAAAACTTTTTCATTTCCACGAACAACATTTTCAATAAATTCTTCATTCCCATTTCGTACGGAAATGAAGTTTGGCAATAGCTTTCCAGCTTGGTCGCGGACAAAGAAGAAGCGTTGGTGATCACGCATTGATGTTATCAATACCTCTTCTGGAATAGCTAAATACTTTTCATCAAATCCCCCATTAAAAGCGGTTGGCCACTCAACCAAATTGTTAACCTCTTCTAAAAGACCTGGATTAGGGGTAACGTTCCAACGATTGCTTTCAGCAATTGCTTTAATTTGGTTTGAAATTAATTGTTTACGCTCGTCGGCATCAACAATCACAAATTGATCGTGTAATTTTGCTTCATATTCTTCAGCATTAGCCAGTTCGACAGCTTCACCTAAGAAACGATGTCCTTCTGTTCGGCGTCCCGCAGTTACGTCTAAGATACTAAAAGGAAGGACTTCTTCATCTAGAATAGAAACCAGCCAACGAATTGGGCGTACATATTTAAAATCAAAGTTAGCCCACTTCATCATTGTTGGGAAATTAATTGATTCAACAACTTCTTTTATCCCCGTAAGGATTTCCTTAGTCATCTTTCCTTTGATTAACTTATGGACGTATACATAGTCCGTACCTTTGATTGTTTTAAAAGTAATATCTTCAACCGTAAGACCTTGTCCACGTGTAAAGCCAATTGCAGCCTTAGTCCAGTTTCCATCAGCATCTTGAGCAATTTTACGAGCAGGGCCTTTAGCATCTTCTTCAATATCAGGTTGTTGGTCGCCTAACCCATTGATTCGAATTGCCAAACGACGAGGAGTTGAAAAATGATCAATTGAGTCGTATGTTAAGCGATTTTCTTTTAAGAAGGCTGTTACTTTTTGTACTAACTGTTTGATACTTGGAGTTACAACATGGGCCGGAATTTCTTCCAATCCAATTTCTAGTAAATAATTATGTGCCATTATTTTGCCTCCTCTTCGTTATTTTTTAATAATGGGAATCCTAATTTTTCACGTTCTTCCACAAATGCCCGTGCTACCTTCCGAGCCATATTACGAATACGGGATAAGAAACCAGCACGTTCTGTAACTGAAACTGTTCCTCGAGCATCTAATAAATTGAAGGTATGGCTACATTTTAGAATGTAATCATAGGCTGGATGTACTAGACCTTCTTCAATTAAACGATTAGCTTCAGCTTCAAAATCGTTAAACATTTTTTCCAGCATTGCTTGGTTAGATTCTTCAAATGAATATTTTGAATGTTCAAATTCAGGTTCTCTGAAAATATCACCATATGAAACTCCGTTACCCCATTCTAGATCGAAAACCGATTCCACGTCTTGAATGTATGATGACAAACGTTCCAATCCATAGGTAACTTCACTAGTTACAGGATTTACTTCTAAACCACCAACTTGTTGGAAATATGTAAATTGAGTAACTTCCATTCCGTCAAGCCAAACTTCCCAACCAACACCGGCACAACCCATTGAGGGATTTTCCCAGTTATCTTCAACGAAGCGGATATCATGTTCCAATGGATCAATTCCAAGGGCTTTTAAGCTACCTAAATAAAGCTCTTGGATGTTTTCAGGAGAAGGTTTCATTACTACTTGGAACTGGTGATGTTGGTATAAACGGTTAGGGTTTTCTCCATAACGTCCGTCCGCTGGACGACGTGATGGTTCAACATAAGCAGCATTCCAAGGTTCTGGACCAATTGCTCGTAAAAATGTGTATGGGCTCATTGTCCCGGCACCCTTTTCTGTATCATATGCTTCCATGAGCATACATCCTTGGTCTGCCCAATATTTTTGTAATGTTAAAATAATTTCTTGGACTGAAAGTTTCTTATTCATAAGTTCCTCCTTTTAATTTAGCGGACAAAAAAATCCCTACGCAGTGTACTAAAAATACACTACGTAGGGACGACAAGAGTCGCGGTTCCACCCTACTTCCAGCAATCGCTGGCAACTTAGTTTTACACGGACTCCAAATGCCCTGTAGACTTGTTTTAATCAGCTCCCACCATTCTGATCTCGCTTTGAAAACTTATAAGGCCTACTTCGTTCTTCACTGTCCTCTATTAACTACAATGATGATAGAAGAAATTTAGTTAATTGTCAAATCACTTAAATTTCCCATTTTTTCATTTGATCAATAAAGCTTCGACTTTTCAAATTAATTCCAACTTGATTTTTATAAATATCAGCTGTTAAATTCCAAATTTCTTGTTTGGTCTCTTTTGAAATGGAGATTTGTCCTAACTTAAAAATACTAACCGCACTTAAAATTCCGATTATTCGCGCACTCTTAGGTTTTAAATGCCAACGATGCTCATCTCGTTCCCAATGACTTTGACATAGCATTCCACCGAACGCTTCTGAATAGTCTAGAGGCAAATCGGTTCGCCCACAAATCACACAGTGATCCCAAGTGATTGATATCCCAAACGAATTTAATAATTGAATTTGGATTAAATCAGTTATAATTTCAGCATCATTTCCAGCATCAATTAAAATTAATGCGCGATTAATCCGCTCAAACCATGATGTGATTTTGACATTATCATCAAAAGCCGCATCAACTAAATTAAGAACAAAGGTTGCGTAAGCATTTAACGTGATATCTTGAAAAATATTTTCAAATTGCTGAACATCTAGTGCAGCATTAATATACGACAAACCGTTACTACGAATTAGCCCCGTATACTGACCATGACTAAATGGTAAAATCGCTGATCTTAACTTAAAATCTACTTTTTTGGCATTTCTAATGAAAAACATTCGCTTACCATGCTCTTTAGTTAGAAACTTAACTAACAAATCATTTTCGCGATGGCTTCGTTCAAACATTACAATGCCATTAAAATCAGCATTGGCGACTGTGTTCACTTTTAATACTCATCCTTTTTGTAACCAAATGATTGCAAAATTCCTTGTTTATCACGCCAACCTTCAGAAACTTTAACCCATAGTTCAAGATAAACACGGCTACCTAGTAAGTGTTCAATATCTAAACGGGCACGGCTACCAATTTCTTTAAGCATTTTTCCGCCTTTACCAATTACAATTCCCTTTTGTGAAGAACGGTCAACAATAATCGTTGCTTGAATGTTAACCAATCCCTCATCATTAGATTTCATCGTTTCAATTACCACCGCAACTGAATGTGGAACTTCCTGACGGGTCAATTGAAGTACTTTTTCACGAATTAACTCTGAAACAACAAAGCGTTCTGGATGATCAGTAACCTGATCATCAGGATAATACTTAGGTCCTTCAGGCATGTGCTGACTTAAAGTTGTCACCAATTCGTTAATATTATTACCTTGAAGCGCCGAAATCGGGAAAACTTCTGTCCAATCCATAGCATCTTTATATGAATCAACAATCGGTAATAATTCGTCCGGGTGCACTAAATCGATTTTATTGATCACAAGATAGACTGGTCGATCGGTAATTTTCTTTAGCCGTTCGATAATGTAATTATCACCAGCTCCTCGAGGTTCGTCAGCGTTAACCATAAACATAATTGCGTCTACTTCATTTAATGAAGACATCGCTGATTGCACCATAAAGTCTCCCAATTTATTATGAGATTTATGGATACCCGGCGTATCAATAAAAACAATTTGTTCTCGATCAGTCGTATAGATGCCTTGGATTTTATTCCGAGTTGTTTGAGGAACGTTACTCATAATAGCAACTTTCTGCCCGATCACGTAGTTTAAAAATGTTGATTTTCCTACATTAGGACGCCCTACAATAGCAACAAATCCTGAGTGAAATGCTTGATTGTTTTCTTCCATATTTTATATCCGTTTCTTTAATTTAGAATAACTTACTACCAAAAATTAATAACCCAGTTATGGCCGCAAATAGCGCTGTGACAAGCACACCACTAGCTGCAATATCTTTTGCTTGCTTAATTAACGGGTGGAATTTACCGTCAGCAGCTAAATCTGCTAATCGTTCAATGGCTGAATTTAAAATCTCAGCAACCAAAACTGCTGCAATGCATCCTAAAATCATAATCCATTCCAACAAATTCAACGCAAAAATAAATCCCGCAATAATAATGACAACCATAATCATCAAGTGATAACGGAAATTACGTTCAGTATTAAACACTTCCCTCAATCCATGGCCCGCGTGGCCTACAGATTGGAAGATTGAACGATTTTTTTTCGTTTGATGCTTATCGCTTGAGGCCATAGGCATTCATAATTTCTTTTTGAAGGGGGAACATCTTTTCTTGGTCTTCTTTTTCCATATGGTCATATCCATTTAAATGAAGGAAACCATGAACACATAAAAAGCCTAATTCACGCTCATAAGAATGACCTAAAAATTCAGCTTGTTCAGCAACTTTATCAACTGAAATCATCAAATCTCCGATGTTTGCCGGAATTTCCTCCGCCATTTCAGGATCCATAATAATATCCTCATCTGCATCGTTGATTGCAAAGCTAATTACATCAGTTGGACGATCAACGTTTCGATACTCTTTATTAATTTGATGTATTTCATCATTATGCATTAATGTTACTGAAATTTCCGTTTCTTCATCTAAATGCAAATAATTTCCAGCAAATTCAAGAATATCGGTAATTAATTCGAGATTTTTAGGATTTTCTTCCTTAGTATGATCAAATGTTTGAATATCCATCAGATTTATCCTTTCGCTTCTTTGTCATCGTAGGCTTGTACAATCTTAGCCACTACCGGATGACGAATAACGTCGTTAGCTGTAAAGTTAACGAATTCAATTTTATTGATTCCTTGTAAAACCAATTGTGCTTCTTTTAATCCACTTCGCGTACCACGTGGTAAATCAATTTGAGTAACATCCCCATTAACAATCATTTTAGAACCAAATCCTAAACGGGTCAGGAACATTTTCATTTGTTGATTAGTGGTATTTTGAGCTTCATCCAAAATTACAAAAGCATTATCTAACGTCCGACCACGCATATAAGCCAATGGAGCAATCTCAATGACTCCTCGATCTAACAAGCGTGTGGTATGCTCTGCACCAATAATTTGATACAAGGCATCATATACTGGCCGTAAGTAAGGATCCACCTTCTCTTTTAAATCCCCAGGTAAAAATCCCAGACTTTCACCCGCTTCAACCGCAGGACGTGTTAAGATAATTCGTTCTACTTCACCTTTCTTCAAGGCTGCAATGGCCATAACCACCGCTAAGTATGTTTTACCAGTACCCGCAGGGCCAATACCAAAGGTCACATCATTATCGTTAACGGATTGAACGTACTGCCTTTGACCAAAGTTTTTGATTCGAACTGGTTTTCCTTTAGCATCTTTAATCAAAATTGTAGAATACAAATCTGGAAGATAATCCAAAGTTCCCTTTTCAACCATTTTCATTGCACTTACAAAATCAGCGCTGTTTAATTGGACACCCGACCTTAAAATTTTTAATAAAGTCTTCAGTACTTCGTAAGTTTGTTCGACTGCTTTTTTGGAACCTTTAATTGTGATTCGTTCACCAAATGGTAATACTTTTACATTCATCCCTTCTTCAAGCACCGGGATGAAACGTTCCTGATTTCCCAATAGTGAAACTTCTAAATTTGGATCAGATAATATTAGATTTTTTTCAAATACTTCTTCGGTCACGTAAACGTCCCCTAACTTAAGGTATTTTTTACGATTTCATTGACTTTAGAACCGTCTGCTTTTCCCTTAACTTTTGGCATTAATTTAGACATTACTTTACCAAAATCAGCTTTAGAAGTAGCACCCGTTTCAGCAATCACATCACTGATAATCGTTTGGAGTTCTTCGTCAGATAATTGTTCTGGCATATACTTTTCAACAACTTTTAATTCTGCTTCAGTTTCTTGAACAAGGTCATCACGTCCACCCTTTTGAAACTCATTGATAGACTCTTTGCGCTGCTTGTAAGCACGATTGATAACCGCAGCAAAGTCTTCATCATTCAATTCGTGGCCAACTCGTCCTTGTTCATTTAAAATTTCAGATTTAATCATTCTAATCACGCTTAAACTAAGTTTATCATGCGCTTTCATAGCTGTTTTTAAATCATTATTAAGTTGTTCAGTAAAATTCATGTTTAAATCTCCCTTTTAAGTATACAAAAAAAGCTCCTGAAATTCAGGAGCAATGATCGGATTAGAAACGCTTCTTGTTCTTACGTTTTCTAGCAGCTTCCGATTTCAACTTGCGTTTTACGCTAGGTTTTTCGTAAAATTCACGTTTACGATATTCTTGTAGAGTACCGGACTTTGACACCGTACGTTTAAAGCGACGAAGAGCGTCATCAAGTGACTCGTTTTTGCGAACAACTGTTTTTGACAATGTGATTCCCTCCCTCCGAGCTTCGAAATAACAATTCGTACTAAGTACTCATGTTTCTTAAATATTATAACTGAATAAGTTATGACCGTCAACATAAAATAAATAACTGTGGCGATAATTATTTATTTATCAGAAAACGTTTTCTAACTTAAAGCAACTATGTTAATATCATACCAAAAGACTGAGGAGTTAAACAATATGGAAAAACAAAAAAAATCAATTAATATTTACATTCTTTCAGATTCTGTCGGTGATACGGGTGATCAAGTCGCTCATGCAGCAGCCGCTCAATTTCTAGATGTGGAATTTAATTTTGCTCGTCATCCGTTTATTCATACAATCTCTTTACTAGATAGTATTTTGAATAAAGCCGTCCGTGAAGATGCAATGGTTTTTTCCACCTTTGTAAATCCGGAATTGAATCAATATGCTGCCGATTTTTGTAACCAAAACACTTTAAAATATTTGGACGTATTGACTCCAGCAGTGAATTTATTTGCTGAAAAAACTAATCTCGCCCCTGAAAATAAACCTGGACGCACCCACTCACTAAATGCAAAATACTTCGATAAGATTTCGGCAATGGAGTTTGCGGTTACCTATGATGATGGAAAAGACCCTGCTGGCTTCTTAAAAGCTGATATTGTCCTCTTAGGGGTGTCTCGAACCTCTAAGACACCTCTTTCACTCTACCTTGCTAACAAGGGCTACAAGGTCGCTAATTTGCCTCTGGTACCTCAAACTCAAATTCCAGATGAAATTTGGCAGGTAGACTCTAATAAGATTTTTGGACTAACTACCACTAAAGAAGTTTTAAATAATATTCGTCGGCAGCGCATGATTGCTTACGGTTTAAATCCAGAATCGTCCTATTCTAATATGGATAGTATCAATAAGGAACTTCAATCTGCAGACGAACTCTTTAAAAAAATTGGTTGTTTAGTAATTAATACTGCTAATAAATCTATCGAGGAGACCGCCACAATTATTATGGAAAGTCTCGTATAAAACCAAAAAATGTCATAAGGCACCGAGATAAATATCTCGTTATCATTGCCCTATGACATTTTTTAATTATTGATGATTTTTTCAATCAATGTATCATAAAATTTACCACTCTTAAGCATTGCAAGCTCTAGTTGATATGGAGAATGCTTTTTAGCATCTGGATCTTTTACCCATGGTGTCTCTAAAATTTTAGGAACGTTTTGAAATTTATCAAAATTAGCAATATAATGTAGCGCCTCAAAGCCAATGGTTCCAAATCCAAGATTTTCATGGCGGTCTTTGTGACTGCCCATTTCATTTTTAGAATCATTTAAATGAATTACGCCAATTTTCTGCAAACCAATAATTTGGTCGAATTCATCCATTACATCATCGAAATGGTTTTTAACATCATATCCCGCATCATTCGTATGACATGTATCAAAACATACGGATAATTTTTCGTTGTGCTCTACTCCAGTAATAATTTGCTGAATTTGTTCAAAGTTAGTTGCAACTTCAGTTCCTTTTCCCGCCATGGTTTCTAACGCAATCTTCACATTTTGCTCTGGTGTAATAATTTGATTTAATCCCTCAGTAATTGACGCAATCGCAGCGTCGGGACCTGCTCCTACATGCGCTCCTGGATGTAAGACTAACTGGCTAGCCCCTAAAGCATCAGCCCGTTTAACCTCTTCTTTTAAGAATTCCACGGCGAATTTGAAACTTTCGGGTTTAAAAGTATTTCCTAAATTAACAATGTATGGGGCATGAACCACGACGTCTTTAAAATCATGTTCTGTAAGTAAGGCGCGTCCTTCAGGAATACGTAAATCTTCAATTGCTTTGCGGCGTGTATTTTGGGGAGCTCCTGTATAAATCATCAAAGCATTTGCCCCATTTTCAATACTCGTTTCAACGGAGCCTAAAAACATTTTCTTTCCACTCATACTGACGTGTGAACCAATAATCATTTTTCATCCCTCCGATAGTTAATTTTTTCTATGACTTGTTGAGCAGCTGTCCCTCTTTCCCAACTTACAAAACGCTTGGCAAATTTGTTAAAGCGCTCTGGATCAAGCTCCGCAAAATTATTTTGAAGAAGTTGATCAATTTCAGCTAATAAATGTGTTTCATCGGTAACAATGGGACCTGGTAGCTCAGTATAATAATCAAAATAAAACCCTCTCAAATCATCTCGGTAATATTCCAGGTCATACGCAAAAAATAACATTGGTCGTTTTAAAATAGCAAAATCAAACATTACAGATGAATAATCCGTCACCATTAAATCTGTAATCAGATAAATTTCATTCATATCAGTTGTTGAATCAATAACTACGCGATCTTCAAATCCCTTAATATCAATTCGATCTGTTACAAGGTAATGTGGTCGAATTAATAACATCACATCTTCAGGAAGTAATCCCATCATTTTTTTTAGACTAAAATGCCATCTAAAATGATAATGTCCAACACTGATAAAATCGTCTTCTCGCCATGTTGGCGCATATGTCACGACTCTTTTTTCTCCATTGCCAATGATTTTTTGCTTTAGTGCCCTAATCTCAGTTGGTTGATTTTTTTGAACTAATATATCATTACGCGGATAACCCGTTTCTAGAAATTGGTTTTTGAATCGAAAAGCTCGTTTGAAAATATCCTCTGAATATTGGTTTGCAGCTACTAGGTAGTCCCATCGTTTAGCTTCACTAACAAATTCTTTTAGGTACTTTTCTCGCGTGCTTCCGGGTAATTTCACCTGATCCATGTCTATCGCTAAATGTTTTAAAGGTGTACCATGCCATGTTTGAACGTATTTAGTATTCCGATTTTTTTTCCACCAAGTGGGCATTCTTGAATTAAAAATCCAATAATTTGCTCTTGCTGAAATCCAAATCCATTTTAATGACCATCTTTTTAAGATTTGAGCATTCGGATATTGTTGTACAATTTCATCATAAAATTGACCTTTAATTCCCCAATAAAGTAGTTTAGCAGTTTGATTATCCATCTCCAAAAGCTGATCGTAAATTGCCTTAGGGTTATCGGTTAATCCCTTACCATTAAAACTTTCAAATAAAACTACTCCTTTTTTAATGGGTAATAAAGTTAAAATATCGTTGATAACAATCAATACGTAGCGAATGATAATTTTTAGTTGTTTTTTTAAATTACTCATCTGTACATCTCTCTTTAACTTGCTTAATTAATCGGGCACTAGAATGACCATCATTCAATGTATTCCATTGTTGATTTAATTTATGAATCACATTCTTATCTGAATTGCCAAACAAAATTGCGTCATTAAGTTGTTCCACAGTATTTACCATTTGGTTTAGAAAGGCTGCCTTAAAGCTAGCCTGAATTCCTACCGTTCGTTCAAACTCTTCTAAGTCATAAGTGAAGAAAATTACAGAACGCGCATTATCTAATAGGCTAAAATCAAAAGCTATAGACGAATAATCAGTAATCAGAGTATCAGCAACACAGAGTAACTCTTGAGTTGAAATAAAATGGTCCACCATTATCACTCGATCAGGAGATGCATCAACAATTTGACGTTCCACATTAGCTAGGTGGGGATGTAAACGTACTATCAATACTGCATCCTGAGGTACCTTAATTTTGCGCCAGTCATCTGGAAGGCTAAATGAAACATCTTTGCGATAAGTTGGTGCGTACAAAATCACTCTTTTTTGGGTTAATTCTGGAAGTTTTGTTTGAATTTTTTTTCGTGCTTTTTCTATCCAACTTTCTTCAAAATATTTATCGGTTCGTGGATATCCAATTCGATCAATTTTGTTGGAAGCTACATGCCAACTTCGCTGAAAAACATCAGCCATTTTTTCAGAACCAACTACAATTTGGTCAAAACTATCATAAACTCGCTGAAAACGTTGTTGATCTTCCACCGAACGATGATATGTACTTGGATCTTCCCAACCAAAAGCTTTAATAGCTCCGTTAGCATGCCACATTTGAATGAAATAATCTTTTTTGGTTTTATTGATAGCACTTAATTCTGGATAATAATTGTCAAAAAGTGTCACTCGGGCCAACTTGATGCCTTTAACAAAGCTCGTAACTTGAAACTTTTTAAACTCGATGGCATGTTTTATGATGTGCCCCTGTTGCAACTGTAAAACATTTTCTTTGACGTTTGTTTTATAGACGATTAAAACTTCGTCTGAACCAAACTGTTTTACTAACTCTCTAATAAAAGTTTCGTTACCAGCAAAGCTCATAAAATAGGCTACTTGGTACTGTGCCTTCTTGGCGCCAAACGCCAAACGAGCTAATCTAACTAGTAATAAATATATTTTTTTCAAAATAAACTCCTTACAAAGTAGGCTCGTAAAAATGTCCTAATATTTTAATCGTATCGGTGATACTTACAAAGGCATGGGGATCAGAGACCTCCATCGCCGCTTCCAATTCCGGCATTTCATAACGCGATACAATGGTGAAAAGGACGGTTTTATCCTTATGATTATAAGCTCCTTCCGCCCCATGGACGATTGTAATACCGCGCCGCATATTATTTTGGATACTATCGATCACACTCTTAGGACGGTCCGTAATAATCATCACTTGCATCCGTTGCTGTCGTGTATATGTCATATCCATTACTTTAGCGTTAACAATTAATCCAATTGTTGAATAAAAAGCGTATGGCCAGCCATATAGAAACCCAGCAGCTACAACGATCAAAATGTTAAAGGCAATGTTGATACTTCCAATACTATGCCCTGTTTTACGCAAAATTGTAATTCCTAAAATGTCTAAACCACCGGTCGATATACCACTTTTGAGTGCTAAACCTGTCCCATAACCATTGACTGCACCACCAAAAATTGCACAAATTATAGGGTCTGTTGTCAAAGTCATTGGATGTAAAAATTTAATCATCACACTGGCTAAACCAACGGAAATAACCGTAAAAACGGTAAAACGTGGACTAATCGCAATCCAAGCTAAGATGAACAACGGTACATTTAGAGCGAAAAGTAAAATGGCAACTGAAACGTCCATTGACAAAAATCTTTTTAGAACCGTTGATACTACCTGAGCTGCACCGGTAATACCTGAAGCATAAATATGGCCCGGCGTCCAAAAAAAGTTCATCGCGATCGAAACCAAGATCGCATAGATAAACGATGTTGAAATTCTAGCCACGTATTGGTGACGTTTTGCAATTTTTTTGATTTGATGATCCATTATATATATCAATCACTTTCTTAGTTTATTTAACTCTAGTTTAATATAACATTTTCAGTCACTTGAAATGAAGACTGATACTCATTTAATAATTTTTTATATATAATCCAATAAAAAAAGAGGATTTAACCATCCTCTTTTTTCTAGTTTCTTATTAGTCTTCTGGTTTACGAACATCAACATCTAATGATAATTCAGCTAATTGTTCTTCTGAAACCATTGTTGGAGCTTCTGTCATTGGTTCTGATGCCTTAGAATTCTTAGGGAATGCAATAACATCACGAATATTATCACGTTTAGCTAATAATCTAGCAAAACGATCTAAACCAATTGCTAAACCGCCATGTGGTGGGAAACCATAATCGAGCGCTGTTAGTAAGTAACCGAATTGTTCATTGGCACTTTCTAGACTGAAGCCAAGTGCTTTCAGCATCTTTTCTTGAAGTTCACGTGTGTTAATACGAATTGAACCACCGCCTAATTCAAGTCCATTTAAAATGATGTCATAACTTTGAGCATGGGCTTGATGAGGGTCTTCGCCTTCATCTAGATAATGAATATCTTCTTCATTTGGCATTGTAAATGGATGATGAGCAGCAACCCAGCGTTGGTCACCTTCATCATAATCAAATAACGGCCAATCTACTACCCAAAGGAAAGCAAATTGATCCTCATCGATCATATCAAAACGTTTAGCAAGTTCAACACGGAGATAACCCAATGTATCACCAACAACCTTGGCACGATCCGCAGCAAACAATAGTAAGTCTCCTACTCGAGCCCCTGTTTGTTCCATAATTTGTTTTTCAGTTTCTGCATTAAAGAACTTAGCAACTGGACCACTGAAACCATCATCTGTAATCTTCAACCAAGCTAATCCCTTAGCACCAAAGCGTTCTACGTATTTACCCAGTTTATCAATGTCTTTTCTAGATAAGTTGTTAGCTCCATCAGGAACAGCAATCGCCTTAACTACTCCGCCGTTAGCAACTGCCCCACTGAAAACTTTAAATTCTGAGTCAGCCACAATTGAACTAATATCTTTTAATTCCATCCCAAAACGAACATCAGGTTGATCTGTACCGAAGCGGTCCATCGATTCTTTCCAAGAAATTCGATCAAATGGTAATTTAACATCAATATCCAAAGTATCCTTCATTACGCGAGCAATTAAGCCTTCCGTAATATCTTGAATTTCTTCAGCAGTTAAAAAACTAGTTTCTAAATCGATTTGCGTAAATTCAGGTTGACGATCTCCACGTAAATCTTCATCTCGGAAACAACGTGCTAATTGGTAGTAGCGGTCAATTCCAGCTCCCATTAAAAGTTGCTTAAACAACTGTGGTGATTGAGGTAAGGCATAGAAATGTCCTGGGTAAACCCGAGAAGGTACTAAATAATCACGAGCTCCTTCGGGGGTCGACTTTGTTAAGTCAGGTGTTTCAATATCTAAGAAACCCTGTTCATCAAGATAACTATGAACAGCTTGCGTAATTCGATTACGGATTTTAAGACCTTTAAGCATTTCTGGACGACGAAGATCCAAATAACGATATTTCATCTTCAATTCATCAGAGGCACTTACTCCATCCTCAATATCAAATGGAGGTGTCTTAGCTGAGTTCAAAATCTTAGCTTGTTGAACTTCCACTTCAATTTGTCCCGTCTTCATTTTAGGATTAACGTCTTTTTCCTTACGTTGTTTGACAATCCCAGTTACTTCAAGGACATATTCATTTCTTAATTGATCAGCAATTTTCAATGCATCAGCCGAAAATTCTGAACTAAATACTAATTGAACGATCCCTTCACGATCGCGAAGGTCAATAAAAATTAGTTGTCCCAAATCACGACGTTTTTGAACCCATCCTTTTAAAGTTACTGTTTGGCCAGTATACTGTTCATTTACTAAACCAGCGTATGTTGTTCTTTTCATTAGTCTTCCTCGCTTATTTTAAAAGATCTTTTAATGTATTAATTTCGCTTAATGCTACGGTACGTTCTTCTCCAGAATGCATGTCCTTTAATTTAAAGACTCGATCATTCATTTCAGATTCGCCAATGGTAACCACATACTTAGCGTTCAGCTTATCCGCTGATTTAAATTGAGCTTTCGGTTTACGATCAAGATAATCTTGTTCAGTTACAAAATTCATTTGACGGAGTTCATGGACAACCTTAAGAACATCATTTTGAACAAGATCGCCAATTCCAACAACATAAAAATCAAGTTGTTTACTTTGAAGAGTGGTTTGTGTTTCAGCATTTAATAATAAGAGCAGACGTTCAACTCCTAGTCCAAAACCAACTCCAGAAACTTCAGGTCCTCCTAATTCTTCAACCAAACCATTATAACGACCTCCAGCACAGATAGTAACATCTCCCTTTCCTAAAGGAGAATCTGCAATCATAATTTCAAAAATAGTATGGTTATAATAGTCCAACCCACGAACCATGGATGAATCCACAACGTAGTCTACTCCTAATGTATCAAGTTCTTCTTTAACACTTGTAAAGTGCTTTTGAGCATCTTCAGTTAAGAAGTCTAAAATCTCCGGAGCATTTTCAACAATCTTTTGATCGTTTTTATCTTTGCTATCTAGAACACGTAAAGGATTTTTATGGAGACGAGCTTTAGAATCATCACTCAATTCTTCAAAATGAGGTTCCAAATAATCAATCAATGCTTGGCGGTAACGATCACGACTCTCTTTATCACCTAGCGTATTGATAACTAATTTTAGTCCCGAAACCTTCAACTTTTTAAGAAAATCCATCCCCATCATGATTGTTTCAACGTCAATTTTAGGGCTATCACTACCGAATGCTTCTACCCCGATTTGGTGAAATTCACGTAGTCGGCCAGATTGTGGACGTTCATAACGGAACATTGGTCCCATGTAGTAAACTTTTACCGGTTTCTGGTGTTCTGGTCCATATAACTTATTTTCAACAAATGCCCGAACCACTCCGGCTGTTCCTTCTGGACGTAACGCAATGTGGCGTCCACCTTTATCATCAAAATCATACATTTCTTTGGTAACAATATCAGATGTATCCCCAGCACTTCTTGAAAAGACTTCAAACTTTTCAAAAATTGGTGTACGGATTTCTTCGTAGTTATAAAGTGCAAATGTTTCGCGAGCATTCTGTTCAACAAATTGCCATTCTTTTGAAAATGGCGGTAATATGTCTGCTGTTCCTTTTGGTTTTTGATACTTCATTTATATTCACCTCAAATATTTTTCAAAGAAAATAAAAAACGCCCTTGATTTAACAAGGGCGTCTTGACGCGGTACCACCTTAGATTTGTACTCTACGGCATATATAATGGGTGCCGACCAAATCTCCAAGGTGTCTTCAATATGACGCATGCACTCTTTTTCAGCAACCGAGCTCTCTTAGCCATGTCGTCAATATTTAATAGTCCTTTTCATCGATTTATATTAACTTTAGTTATAAAAGTACTAGAAAAAACCATATTAGTCAAGGCGAATTCTTCAAGTAAGTACCCTTAAAAATTTGCTATAATGGATACTAATAATAATAAATTAAGTGAGATTAGCATGAATAAAGAAATTATTTTTAACTTTATTAAAAGAAACCTTGTTCAAATTGGTCTATCAATTGCGTTTGGAGCTGTAGCAATTTTTTTGATTCTACCACTTTTTAATTCTAAAACCGTATACGTAGGTTTGGATCAAGTTGCAATCCGAAGTTCTAATAGCCGAACGTCAAAAAAAATTGGAACCCTCAATCAATATCAAACGGTAAGCGTACTTTCCAAATCTAACCACTGGTATCATATTCGTTATGATGACACTAAAATGGGCTGGATTCCCGATTGGATTACCAACCGTTCTTTTCCTAAAGGTCAGAAAGAAACTCCTTTAGCAGAATCAATTATTGTCATTGATGCCGGACATGGTGGGGTTGATTCAGGTGCTTTAGGAATCGATCAATCCCATGAAGAAAAGAAATATACCCTACGTGTATCTAAGGCCATTCAAAGTAAATTAGATCACAGTGGAGCTAAAGTAATTATGACCCGTGATAATGATAGTTTTATCGAATTAGCTGAACGTCCCCAAATTGCTAACCGAAATCATGCGGATGCCTTTATCAGTATCCATTTTGATTCTTCTGGTGAAAATAATGCCGGAACTGGAGACACTACCTACTATTATCACGATAACGGTTCGATTGAATTAGGCAAAGCCATTAATAAACAATTGATTAATGATGTTCCTCTTTACAACCGAGGCGTTAAATTCGCTAATTATCAGGTCTTACGTGATAACAAACGTCCAGCAATTTTAATTGAGGGTGGATACATCAACACCGACTCTGATTTCAAAAAATTGTCTAGTGCTTCTTATCCAAAAAAGGTCGCCAAAGCTGTTCATCAAGGATTAATCAATTTTTTATCTAGATAAGTCTGAATATCTTTAAAATTATTGGTTATTAATTCTGGGTGGCTGGTTACATTAATAATTTGGTCATGATCAAATAAAATTCCCTTTATATCAGCATTATGTGCAGCGTCGATATCTAAGTTTCGATCGCCAATCATATATGCTGTTTTTTTGTTTACTTGATTTCGCTCAATTAGATAATTTAATGAAGCTGGATTGGGTTTTCTTGGGAAAGTCATGTCTCCAGTAACAAAGTCTTCAAACCAAGTTTTCATTTCAAATTTTTCTAGTAAAGTAATTGCCGCCTGATTTCGATGAGTTAGCAAATAATTTTTACCACCATGGTTTACTACCGACTCTAGCGTTGCCTTTACACCTTCAAATGGTTGACTATTTTTTAATTCCTCGTTTTCAATTGCTCGAAAATGATGTTCAATTGTAGTACTTTCAACCTTAGCTACACGAGCTAAAACTTTAATCGCATCCCCCAAGGATCCTTGACGCATTTGCTGATAGGCTTGATTTCGGTCAATCTTAACCTGGTAATCAACGGCTGTTTGTACCAAAGCAGCTACCATCGCTGGGTATGTGTCAAATAACGTTCCGTCAAAATCATAAAAAATATCCATAATTTTCTCCTTAAAAAAGAGCTTATCTTAGGAGCTAAACTATGTTTGCTCTACGCCAACAATAGTCTAAGACTTCTAATTTAAGCTCTTTCAATCATTCTTTATTTTGTGTATCTAAAACAATCGTAACCGGTCCATTGTTAACCAATTCCACCTGCATATCCGCCCCAAATTGACCAGTTTGTACTTCAATTCCTGTAGCACGTAACTTAGCATTGAACTGATCATACAGTTTACTAGCCAACTCTGGGTTACCCGATTTAGTAAAGCTCGGCCGATTTCCCTTTTTAGTGGAAGCAAATAAGGTGAATTGAGAAACAGAAAGAATCGCTCCTTTTACATCGTTAATAGACAGATTCATCTTAGCTTGCTCGTCTTCAAAAATACGCATATTAACAATTTTGCGTACTGCAAAGTTGAGATCAGCGTCCGTATCTTCATCGTTGAAAGCCACTAATAGCATGAATCCCGGCCCGACCTTTCCAACTACATTCTCTTCAATTGTAACGCTTGCTTTTGATACTCTCTGAATTACAACTCTCATACATTACTCCTAATGGGTTGGACGTTTAACCACATAAACGTCCTTAACATTTTTTAAGCTTTCCATAACTCGTTGTAAATGTAATAAATTTCGCACTCCGATAGTCATACTAATTACTACCATCCGATTATGATCTAATTTTCCATTCACTGATGAAAGATTTCTAGTAGAGTTATTAACTGATTTCAAAACATCATTTAACATGCCATTACGGTTGTAGCCTTCTACTTCCAAGTCAGCAGAGTAATTTCCTGATTCATCATTAGGATTTTCCCAACTAACTTCAATAATGCGTTCACCATTTTCTTCAGCTTGACGGACGTTGGGACATTCGACCCGATGAACGGAAACTCCTCGTCCCTTAGTAATATATCCCACGATTTCATCCCCAGGAACTGGACTACAACAGTGGCTTAAGCGAACTAATAAATTATCCGCACCCTCAATTACAATGCCTTCAGAAGAAGATTTCTTTTTCTTACGATCGTCATTACTTTCATTAGAGATTGTTTGATGACTTTCTAACAATTGTTTTTGTTCTTCTCGTTGGCGATCTTCTTCTGCTTGCTTACGTAAATCCTTGGTTAACCGATTAGCAATTCCCGCCGGAGCTAAATCACCGAATCCAACTGCAGCAAACAAATCATTAATTTGGGAGAAGTTCATTTGGTTAGCAACATCTTTTAAATGTTCATCGTCCATCAAATCAGAAACATCGTACCCTGTTTGTTCCAATTGCTTAGCAAGGATGTCCCGTCCTTTTTCAACATTTTCTTCGTGATCAACTTGGCGGAAAAATTGTTTAATCTTATTCCGTCCACGTCGAGTAGAAACTAGATTAATCCAGTCACGACTCGGCCCAGCAGAATTTTTGGAAGTTAAAATTTCAACAATATCACCATTTTTAATGGTGTAATCTAAAGGAACGATTTTGCCATTAACTTTAGCTCCGGTAGCATGATTACCAACTTCAGTATGGATGATATAAGCCAGGTCTAGTGGACCAGCTCCCTTTGGTAACTCATACACATCCCCCTTAGGCGTAAATGCATAAACGCGATCACCAAACAGATCCCCTTTAACACCTTCCATAAAATCGGCTGCATCATTACTTTCATCCTGAAGTTCGACAATTTCTTTAAACCAGTTTAACTTCGCATCTGTTGTATTTTGAGCCAACTCATCTTTAATGCCTTCTTTATAAGCCCAATGAGCAGCAACCCCATACTCGGCAACACGATGCATCGCTTGAGTACGAATTTGGATCTCCAATGGTCGCCCTTCTGGACCTACCACCGTCGTATGCAAAGATTGGTACATATTAGCCTTAGGCATTGCAATATAATCTTTAAAACGACCTGGGATTGGTTTCCATTTAGCATGGATAGCACCTAACACAGCGTAACAATCACGAACTGACACCGTAATTACTCGAATTGCTAGTAAGTCATAAATTTGACTAAATTGCTTGTGTTGATCGACCATCTTACGGTAGATGGAATAGATGTGTTTTGGTCTTCCATAAATTTCAGTATGCTTTAATTGTAAATCTTCGACCGCTGATTTTAGTTCTGAAATCGCGGAATCAATGTATTCTTCACGTTGATTTCGCCTTGAATTCATTAAATGAACAATTCGATAATATTGTTGAGGATTTAGATACCGCAGTGAAATATCTTCAAGTTCCCATTTAATTGTGCTAATTCCTAAGCGTTCGGCTAGTGGTGCGTAAATTTCCAACGTTTCATTCGATATTCGTCGTTGTTTATCAGGGCGTAAGTGTTGTAGAGTTCGCATATTATGCAAGCGATCCGCCAGCTTAACAATAATAACTCGGATATCTTGTGACATAGCTAAAAGCAACTTCCGATGATTTTCAGCTAACTGTTCTTGATTTGATTTATATTTGATTTTACTGATTTTAGAAACACCATCGACAATTACTGCCACATCTTTACCAAAAAGTTCTTCGATATCACCTAAGGTAATCAGTGTATCTTCGACTGTGTCATGTAAAAATCCAGCTGCAACCGTTTCAGGATCCATTTTTAGATTGGCTAAAATCCCTGCAACTTGAATCGGATGCATAATATATGGTTCGCCCGATTGACGATATTGTTCCTTATGGACATATGACGCAAAATCACAGGCTTTTTGAACAAATGCTGCATGTTCTTCGTTCATGTACTCCTGGCACATTTTAATTACTTCATTTGCCGTTAACACTGGTTCTTTAGACATTAATATCACCACCAACCTCAAAATACAATAAAAGCACGGAATCAAATGACTACGTGCTTCGCTTTTATTGAATTAAGTATACGTTTATTGATAATAAATTGCAATATTCAGCCGTTAGAAAGGTTATACGACAGTAATTCTACGCATAAATATACGATGGTAAAATAATATGAATAATGAGGCAAAATAATAAAGGCCCCTATTAAATATAAAATAGGAAAAACAAACAGAAAAATGAAATGTAATCCATTTGATTTTATTAGATTTCCAAACGTGTAACTTGCCAAAACATTAAATACAATTAATAGCCATAAAACAATCATCACCGATGGCGTATGGCAAAGTTTTAAAATTATTGGAAGGACAATTCCAATTAAGAAAGCGAAAAGTATGTATCGCCAATGAATAGAAAGTCCCCATTTATTAATTTTTTTCATTGTCTTTCTCCTTATTACTTAAGCTCGAATTGATAAGATACAGCTGATAATAAATACATCGGAGCTGTTTCCGCTCTTAAAATTCTTGGCCCTAAACCTGCTAAAACAAATTGATGCTCAGTAAATTCTTGAATTTCTTCTTCTGCAAATCCACCTTCAGGACCGAAGACGGCTAAAAGCTGGTCTCCAGCCTTTAGTTGCAATAGAAGCGATTTAAAATTAGCATGTTCATCTTGTTTAGCCGATTCTTCATAAGCTACCATTCGATGCTCAATGGTTGTTTCAAATAGTGCAGGCGCTTTAATAAATGCCACCGTAGGAATAAGCTGGCGATGTGATTGCTCAGACGCACCTTTGGCAATTTCACGTAGTCTTTTTAATTTTTTCTCCACTTTAGGTTCTGACCAACGAGCTACCGAGTAACGCGATTCAAAAAATATAAAGTGCTTAGCTCCCATTTCAGTTCCGCGTTTAATAATTTGTTCGTTTTTGTCACCCTTAGAAATTCCACACGCAATCGTAATATCAACTGGTAGTTCAACTGACTTAGTAATATCTTCTTTAGTTCTTAAAGTTGCAATTGATCCACTCTTCAAAACTTCCGCAATGAAAACTTTACCATCTAGATCTACAACTTCCACATCTCGACCAATATCAGTACGCATTACTCGAATCAGATGATGAGAATCTTCTTTCGAAAGTTGAAGTTCAGTTTGGATCTTAAGGGGCTGTTTTACAAAATACCTTTGCATAGTTTCTCCTTAATCATCTTTCCGATTAGTAGCAATCACGCCACGCCACTCACCGTAATGTAGAACTTCTTCAATTTTAAAATCATTGGCTATCAATGTATCTATCACTAACTCTAGTTTATCATCAATAATCCCTGATAATATGAAATATCCATTGGAATTAAGCAATTGCTTAGCTTGCGGAATCAATGGTACTAAAATATCGGATAAAATATTAGCAACAATTGTATCTACAGGGCGATTAATCCCTTTCAATAAATCATTAGCACTAACTTTAATATCCTTAGCAATTGGATTTAAATCGAAGTTTTCTTGAGCGGCTGCGACTGCAATATCATCGACATCAAAAGCTTCTACATCACTTGCTCCTAAGTGTTTAGCAGCAATACTTAAAACTCCTGAACCAGTTCCGACATCATAAAGTGTCTCGCCGCCACGCATCGTCATTTCTAAAGCTTGGAGACAAAGACGAGTTGTGGGATGAGTTCCCGTGCCAAAAGCCATTCCTGGATCTAAGCTAATTACCTTTTCATCGCTGAAACTTGCTTGGTAATCACTCCAACTTGGTTTTACCGTTAAATAACGGGTAATACGGACTGGATGATAATACTTCTTCCATGCTGTAGCCCAGTTGTCATCCTGCACTTCAACCGTCGTAATGCTGGCTTCTCCAATATCAAGTCCAAAGTCAACTAATGCATTCACCTTAGTACGTAATTGACTTAAAATTACGTCAATATTTGTTGTATCGTCTGGATAGTATGCTGATACGATTGCACCTTCAGTAATATGTGGAATATCTTTTAATTCCATTAATTCTGCAGGATTACTAGCTCGATAATTCTCAAAATCTAGTGCATTTTCAATTTTCACTCCAACAGCATTGAGGCCATCGAAAATGCTGCTAACAGCTTCGACGGCCTCGTTTGTTGTTTTGACGTTTACTTCAGTCCATTTCAAACAAAATCAGCTCCTATAATATCTCGTGTTTAGATACTATGATACCATTTTGCTTAAATATACGAAAAGTAAATTATTTTTCACTTAAAGCTTGTTTAGGAAGGACTAGGTTAAGAATGACTCCTAAAACGGTTGCCACTGCTAATCCTGAGAAACTTAGATTACCAATATTAAAACTAGCATTACCAATACCGATTACTAAAATTGATGCAGCAATCATTAGATTACGTTTCTGATTAAAGTCGATTTTATTATCAATTAAAATCCGTAGACCATTAGCAGCAATCGTTCCAAATAGTAGAAAACTAATTCCACCAATTACTGGATTAGGAATACTTTGAATCAATGCGCTTAACTTTCCAACGAAACTAAAGATGATTGCACTCACCGCTGCACCCATCAAAACATAGACACTGTGAACTTTTGTAACTGCAAGTACTCCAATATTCTCACCATAACTAGTTACGGGAGGTCCCCCAATAAAACCAGCTACAATCGATGCCACACCATCACCTGAAAGTGTGCAGTGTAGTCCTGGATCCTTAAAGAAATTACGATGGGTTAAAGTATTCAAAACCATGATGTGGCCAGTATGCTCTGTCATCGTTACGAATGCCAGTGGCATCATACTTAATACGGCCCCGATGTTGAAGTGCATCTGATAATTTACAAATGGAATTTCAAAATTTGGAGCAACTAACCATTTAGCTTGTTGAACAGTAGATAAATCGACCACTCCCATGACAAGCGCGATAAGGTAACCAGCAATTAAACCTAACAAAATAGGAATTAAACTAATAAAGCCTTTGAGATACATATTAAATACAATGGTGATTAACAGTGTTGCCAGTGCGATAATGAAGTATTTGATATCATACACGCTTTGACTGCCAACGGTTCGCATAGTTGCATCTGTAGCAGCAGTTCCTGCTAATGATAAACCAATCACCATAATAATTGGACCAACAACAATCGGTGGTAATATCTTATCCAACCAATCCGAACCCATCCAACTAATCAACAAAGCCACAATCAGATACACTACCCCAACTGAGATAGTTCCTTGGGCAATGCCTTGATAGCCAGTTGTTTTCATTAACGCCAGCATTGGAACGATAAATGTAAAACTAGAACCCATGTAAGCTGGTATTTTAGCTCTGGTTATCAAGATATATAACAACGTTCCCACCCCTGAACTAAAAAGAGCGATTCCTGGGTTTAAACCCACTAAGATTGGAACTAAAACGGTCGAACCAAACATTGCAAACATATGTTGAATAGATAGGCCTACCAACTGAGGAAACTTTACTTTATCATGGATATCCAAAATTGCCTCAGGATTGTGATATTCTTCTTTCTTTGCCATAACCACGTACTTCCTTTCATAGAAAAAGCCTCTTAGATCGATGTGATCCAAGAGGCTTCAGTAAATTCTATGATTCCCCGTTAAGTGCGAGGTTCTACCGAACAAATTGAGCCTTTTGGCCTCACAGGACCAAATTAAGGTTTCTTTTCTTTAATTGACTATACTACACATAAAACTTAATGGCGTCAATAGTCAATCTACTTTTTTATTTTTTTGGAATGATGTTTTTTACGGCGTGTTATGTTAGTAACTCCATCAGTTTCCGTTAGATGTTTCTTTAAATAAGCTAATAAATCACTTTCTCGACGAAAGATACGAGGATGCTTTTGTTCATGCAGACGTAAATCAATCTCAGTAATTTTAATTCGACCCGTCCACGTATGGGTGTAATTAATAATTGCTCGATTATTAAGTTCGTCTTTGCCAAATTTAAAAACATAAACACTTCCTGGCGTCATCATCGGCCGGATATATTTCTTACTATATTGTAGATTATTGCTTCTCAAAAATTGTTTTGTTTTCTTTAGAATTGTTGATCACCTCGACTAATTTTTCTTTTAACTTCCGTATGTATGATTATTCATTCTATCCCATTCCTAGGCAAAAGTAAAATAATTAGGTTGCTTTCGAATGTCTATTATCGGCGTTTTAATAACTTTTAAAGCGTTTCAAGAATCGTTTTTTATTCTATTATTATTTTTACAGATTAGCGCCATTCTAAATTCACCCATCTTTTCCTTATTAGTTTAAAAGTACACACCTTAAACATTTTATAGTAATACTTTTTAAGCAGGGTTGATTCTTTTATGAAAAAAGGCTTTGTTTTAACGGAAAATCCACGTATGATAGATATTATTGAATTTGAGTATACGGATAGGTGTTCTTATGAATCAAAATAAAACAAAAGGTTTGTTATTTGCAATCTTAGGTAGCGTGCTCTGGGGTGGCTCCGGAACAGCCGCTCAATTTGTTTTTCATCATCAGTCAATTGACCCCATTTGGTTGGTCGGAGTTCGACTACTTACGGCTGGTAGTCTGTTAATCGTTTATAGTTTTTTAAAAAATGGTAGGAAGATTTTTACCATTTTTTATACTAAAAGTAATATTTTATGGTTGATACTCTTTGCCCTACTTGGTATGGTTCCATCTCAATTAACTTATTTTCTAGCTATCAAATTTGGAAATGCAGCTACTGCGACAATCCTTCAATTTATGGGTCCTTTATTCATCATTCTTGCTTTGGCAGTTGGAAGTCGAACTTTGCCACGACGAATTGATGTTATTTCCATTCTTGTGGCCCTAATAGGAACTTTACTACTAGTTACTAAAGGTAACCTTGGTAGTCTTGCTTTAGCACCTTTAGCAGTATTCTGGGGACTAATGGCGGGTGTTGGACAAGCTAACTATACTTTGATTCCTCGTCGCTTACTTAAGAATTTTGATGCAGCTTTAGTTACTGGTTGGGCCATGCTGATTGGAAGCATTCCATTTGCTAAGATAATCATAACTAATCGCCCTGCCTCCATTGATCCTGCTTCTATCTTATTGATTGTATACATTATTGTTGGTGGAACTATGTTATCTTACCTATTCTATTTAAGTAGTTTAAATTATTTGAAGCCCGATACAACTGGGATGCTTAGCTCTTTTGAGCCTTTAACTGCCACATTACTTTCAATCCTTTTATTGGGAGTTCATTTGGGGTTAGCTGAAACAATCGGCGGGTTATTAATTTTAACTACGGCATTTCTACAAGCCTTACCTACTAGAAAAAAGATTGTTTAATAAAAATGCACTACTAGTTTTAAAACTAGTAATGCATTTTTTATTCCAGTGAAAATCCTTGTTTTTTAAGAAATTCAGCAACTGCTGGTCTTTTGGGTTCGGCAAAAAAATGAAGCATTTTATGAGACCAATCCGTATTTTGGGGAGCAGTTGAACGATTAGCATAATACACACGAGTTTGTTGATTATAACTATCCAGATTTACTGCAACCGATGGTTCATATCGGTTTTTAAAAGAAATATTCTTTTTAGGTAGACGTGGCTTAATTTCATTTTTTTGAACTGGAATACCCACAGTCATTCCAAAAAGTGGCACTGTATATTTAGGTAAACCAAGTAGTTCCTTAATGCTATCCATTTCATTTCGGATTCCACCAATAAAACAGATTCCTAAGTCTAGGGACTCAGCAGCAATCGCCATGTTCTCACCTGCAATGGCCGTATCAACAACTCCTACTAGAAGAGATTCCATATTTTGAATCCCGTCTAATGGTAATTGGGCTTGCTTTAGGATATTAGCTTGTCGATATAAATCTGCTATAAAAACAAAAAAGGCCCCACTTTGTTTTACGTATGCATCACTATTGGAAATTTTGGCGATTTTTTCACGAGTTTTAAGATCAGTCACTTCAATAATAGAAGTTGCTTGAATAAAGTTCGAAGATGAACCACTTTGAGCGGCCGAAACTAATTGATTTTTTACACTTTCAGGAAGTGGTTCCGGCATAAAGTTACGCACGGATGTATGATGTTGCATTAAATTAATTGTATCTCGCATTATTAAATCCTTCTTTTTAAACTTAAATAATCTTTTTAGGCAATTCAAAAATAATATTTAATTCTAGCACACTTTTAAAAAGTTAGTTTAAGCTCATTTGAATTAACTTTTAGAATATTACCCCACAAGCGTTTGAACCATTACGTCTAAACTCTATTGCACTACCTTTTTATTTTTGATAGAATTATAGTGTTATGGAGAGTTGGCAGAGTGGTAATGCATCGGACTCGAAATCCGACGACCCGGCTAATACCGGCGCGCAGGTTCAAATCCTGTACTCTCCTTATTAGTATCTATTAGACCCTAACGAGAATTACCGCTTGTTAGAAATAAAATAGCTTAAAGCCTTTCATATCAAGGCATTAAGCTATTTTTTTGTTTTTGTAGTTCCGATTAGAAAACCACTAGAAATTAAGAAGTTGGTTCCCATTTTAAGAGCATTTTTCGAAAAATTTCATTTTATCTAATTCACCAAAAAACATTCCAATCATAAAGAATTAGTAGATTAATAAATTTAATGAGTATAGAATTTTTATATCCTGATCTAACTGTTATCAAGACCCAGAGTTGTTTATTCTAAATTTACATTAGTCGATTTTGTCACTTTATAATGTCTAACTACAATAAGCACATTGATGAATAAACGCTTAAATTATCAAGAAAAAGACTTGTACGACTTTGTACCATTTTAAATAAAAAAGCTCCCTAGTCATTGGACTAGCAAGCTAAAATAAGTAGATATTTGAGAATATAATTAATATTCCATCAAACTTAATGTATCATAGTCTTTAATTTTTTCACGGCCATTGAGGTCTTTTAATTCGATAAAGAAGGCAGTTCCCACAACTATACCACCTAATTTTTCAACTAATTCAATCGTAGCAGCGATTGTTCCACCCGTTGCTAGTAAATCATCAGTAATTAAAACCTTTTGTCCGGGTTTGATCGCATCCTTTTGAAGATACAATTCTGATTTTCCATATTCTAGACCGTAAGTAGCTTTAACGGTTTCTCGGGGAAGTTTTCCTTTTTTACGTGCTGGTGCAAAACCAATTCCCATTTCATAGGCAACCGGGCATCCCACGATAAATCCTCGTGCTTCAGGTCCCACAATCATTTCAACGCCTTTATCTCTAGCAAATTTAATGATTGCATTTGTTGCTTGACGATACGCCTCACCATTTTCCATTAAAGGAGAAATATCACGGAATGTTACACCTTTTTCTGGGAAATCTTGAATACTTGCAACGTAGTCATGTAAGTCTAATGTCATTTTACGACACTCCTTTGTTATCAACATTCATCAGTCTTTCAACTATAGCTGATAGTTCATCACCACTACTATAGAGTAATTTTTCCTGAGTTTGAATTAATTCTTCACGCTTCTTATACGCCGGTGCCTCAGTAAGTTGGTGCTGTTCTGCTTCAGCATTGATGAAAAGAAGTCCGTTTTCTATTTTAACAAAATTCAACTCAAAAAACACTTTTATCATGAAGTTGATCTTCTCTTGATCTATTTTTAATTTTGGTCCAAGTTGCATGATATCTGTTTTAGTTAATTTTTGAGTTTTAACAATACCGAACATCTGCTTAAATTCAATCCGACTGGGCATACCACTAGCGTAGAAATCGACGTTATGAAAGAAATAAGTAATGATTCTTTGTGGCTGCGTAGCCTTGATAAGTTCGGCCATTTCGGCTAGATTATCAGGACAATCTACTAATACAATCGTGTCATTTTTCTCAATTGCTGACGAACTGTAATAATAGAATTTACGATTAAGATTTTGACTTTGAATCAAATCCATTAACTTTTGGTTAAAAAAGACATATTGCATGTCACTCTTAAATAAGTTTTTATTCAAATTTGAGGTTCGTTGATCAATAACTTGCAAACCATCGATCTTGATATCATCCGTCATAAATTGAACCGAAACATTACCACGCCACTCGTTAGTATTGATGGTTCCCACCAAACTAATGGGATTTGCAACATTATTTAAGACATCAGCTAACTCACCCCGTTTAAACGCAATGGCATTGATATTTTGATTACCATCATCAAGCGTGAACTTTAAATGTGCCCCATCTTTACCAATTGCCTTTGCTTCTTTAACACGAACGTCTTCAAGTTCAAACTTCGGTACTGGGTTATTCATCCCAAACGGTCCTAAAATTTTCATTTCTGAAACTAACTTTTCAGTTAATTCTTCAATATTTACTTTTAAATCAATTTGTAATTGCGGCTGTTGCTTAAAATCTAAATTAGCTAATTGACCCGCCTTTTCTAACTGGTCAGTTAGAGTTGCAAGCTGGTCAGCCTCTACGGTAACCCCAATAGCCATATGATGTCCACCGAACCCAATACACTGTTCTCGGATAGGATTAATAGCTTCAAATAAATTTAGAGCTGCAACACTACGTCCAGACCCCTTATAAATTCCATTACCACCTTGATCACTAAGAACAATCGTCGGTTTATTAGTTCGTTCGACAATTCGACTAGCAACAATCCCCAAGACTCCTTGATGCCAGTCGTGTCCAGCAATAACTAGCGTTTGGCGGCTAGCATGCTCATCATCAAGGGCAATTTCTTCAGCTTCAGTGTAAATATCACTAACTAATCCCTGACGCTTCGAATTAATCTTATTAATCTCTTGTGCAATTGTTGTGGCTTCTTCTTCATCAAAAGTTGTTAACAATTCTACTGCTCGGCTGGCATTTTCTAATCTACCAACAGCATTAATTCTCGGAGCCACAGTAAAACCAATGTCTTGCTCGTCGAAATGACTTACATCAACACCTGATATTTCGATTAACTTCTGTAAGCCAATTCTCTGGGTGTTTGGTATCATTTCTAATCCCATCTTTACCAAAAAACGATTTTCATCGGTCATTGAAACCAAATCAGCGGTCGTTCCAATTGCATACAAGTCAAGGAATTCTTCGGGAATTTCTTCAAGTAAAGCTGTTGCCACCTTAAAAGCTACCCCGACTCCAGACAAATCACCAAATGGATAGGCTCCCTCTGGGTGACGTGGATGGATAATTGCATATGCCTCCGGTAATACTTCTGGTATTTCATGATGATCCGTGACAATAACATTCGTACCCTGATCTTCAGCAAATTTGATTGCTTCATTTCCGGCAACTCCATTATCCACGGTAATGATTAACTGAACCCCTTCATCATTAATGAAGTGTTGGTACTCCTTCAAATTAGGACCATAACCATCCTTAAAACGGTCTGGAACAAAGTATTGCACGTTAGCCCCTAACTGATCTAACGTTTCATACATAATGGTCGTACTTGTAACCCCATCTGCATCATAATCACCGTATACAAGAATTTTTTCGTTGCTTTCAATCGCCACAAAAATTCGGTCAAGGGCTTTTTGCATATCGTGCAGTAGCATCGGATCATGTACAATCGACATATCCTCATCAATAAAACTGAGAATATCCTCGCCTGTTTTAAAACCTCTAGCGACCATGATTTTAACCATCGTCTGGCTAAGTTTGGTTTCCGATGCCAGTTGATCGATATCAACATCATCTAACTTGCTAACTTGCCAATTAAATCTATTATCTTTCATTAATTAACTCCAACTACTTTCGATTAATCAAGGGACTATTAACGATTAAATCACCCATTTTAGGAAATAAGGTGTACATAATCGCTCCCACTCCCATTATTTTAGGTACATTAACTTCCCTAAGATTTTCAATAATGGCCTTATTCACCAATTCAGCCACTTGATTCGCGTTAATCACGAATTGTTGAACACCTTTTAAATATTTACCACTAGGATCAGCAATACTAAAGAAATTAGTATCCATTGGTCCTGGGTTAATTGTGTGGACACGGATGTTGCGGTCATACATTTCTAGACGAAGGGCGTTAGAAAAGCCGATCACGCCGAATTTAGCACTAGCGTACGTAGTTGTTTTAGCCGTCGCAATTTTACCAGCAATAGAAGCAATATTAACAATATCTGCAGCTTCTCCAACGTGATCCACCATTAATGGCAACATTAAGCGTGTGAACTTAATCATCCCCGTCAAGTCTGTTGCAAACGTTCGTTCAATTTGTTCAAAGCTTTGATTTAATAAGTTTTCAAAATATCCTAGCCCAGCGTTATTAACTAATAAATCGACTGTTCCAAGGTGTGAATCAATCCATGCTCCCGTTTGACGGATCTGGTCCTCTTTCGTTAAATCACATGCCAAACAGAATATTCTATTTTCACCTTTAACAATACATTTTTCAGCCGTTGCATTTAACTTTTCTGAATTTCTTCCAATTAAAACTAAATTATCATAGTGAGTGCTATTCAAAATCGCAATCTTTTGCCCTAAACCGCTGCCTGCTCCAGTAATTACTGCCGTTGTCATTAAAATCACTCCTACTTTCAAGGTAATGGAATATCAATTATGTCAAAATCACGAACAACTTTACTATTACTAAAAATTTCCTTTGCATCACTTTCAAGTTGCTTACTGAGCTTTCCCGTATAACGAGCTGAAATATGGGTTAGCAATAATTGCCGAGCATTAGCTTGCTTAGCAATTTTCGCAGCTTGAATATTAGTTGAATGATAATAATTACGTGCCAAGCTTCCCTCTTGTTTTCCAAAAGTACTTTCGTGGACCAAGGCATCCGCATCTTTAGCTAAAAGTTCGATATTAGGCGTTTGTCGTGTGTCGCCCAAAACTGTGACTACTCGACCTGGTTGAGGTTTTCCAATGAAATCTTGCCCGTTAATAACTCTACCGTCATCTAAAGTAACTTCTTTACCTTGCTTAATCTGACCATAAATAGGTCCTGAAGGTATCGCTAATTCTTTTAGCTTATCGACTAAAAGTTCACCTGAATGGTCTTTTTCCTTTACCCGAAAACCGTAACTTTTAATTCGATGATCTAACTCAGCAACGTTAACAATATAATTTTGATCTTCAAATAAAACGCCCTCTTGAGCTATTTCAACAAATTTTATTCGATATGAAAGTTTTGACTCTGAAATGCGCAATGAGGTCATCACAAAGTCTTTAATGCCAGTTGGCCCGAAGATGGTAAGTTCTTCGCTACCACCCTGATTAGAACGACTACTTAAGAAACCTGGCAAACCAAAAATATGATCACCATGAAGATGGGTAATAAATATTTTATCAATTTTACGGGGTTTTATATTAGTTTTTAAGATTTGATGCTGGGTTGCTTCACCACAGTCAAAAAGCCAAACTTCATTACTTTCATCTAATAATTTTAATGCTACACTAGTAACATTACGGAATTTACCGGGACTTCCGGCTCCAGTTCCTAAAAATTCAAGTTGCATATTTTCACCTATATCTATTGACTTAACAATCCATTTTACAATACTTTTAATTGTATCACTAGCATCGACTATAATTCTAAGATATCCTTGCTATATAAGTATTATTAAATAAGGAGGTTTCTTTTTGAATTTAAATAATTTCATAAAATCAACGGCCGAATTACGTTCCCACTTAATTCTTAAGGGGGATCAAGAACAATTATTTTTTGTTTCAGGGATCATCGTTAATACCCTTCAAAAAGAAATATTGCTTACATTAACTTTAAATCCTCATCAGTTTCCCCTTAGTCAATTTCGAACCAAAACTATTGAAGCACCAAGAGAAGCTAAAATATTATTGTTCAACCCCGAAACCAAACTAAAAACTCATACATTTGGATATTATCTACGTGATCAATATCTAGTAATCAAGTAAAAAGTCAGTGATGAGAACAGAATTGTTTAAGATTAAACATTCCTTTCTGTACTTACCACTGACTTTAATAATTTTTATTCTACAAATTCAAATACAAAGTCCAAAATTTGAACACTATCTCCATTACGTGCACCTAAGCGACGTAATTCATCATCAATTCCCATGCCACGCATTTGACGAGCAAAGCGTAAAAGACTTTCATCATGCGTTGTATCAGTCATCTTAAAGAGTTTTTCAATCTTTTCACCCTCAATAACCCAAACGTCATCAATATTTTCAATGGTAAAGTCTTTTTCTGAACTAAATTCATATGTCTTTTCAGTTTCTTCGTCAGAAGTAGCAATTAATGAATGCTGTGGAATTTCTTCCAATACATCTGCAGTTCGAGCAACTAGTTTTTCAAGTCCATTATGGGTGATAGAAGAAATTGGGAAAATTTCAAAATCAGCATAACGTTCATCAGCTCGAACTTGTTTTTCAAATTTCTTAAGCTCTTCATCGGATCCAGGTAAATCCATTTTAGTCGGAACAATAATTTGCCGACGTTCCAACAATTCAGGATTATATTTTTTTAGCTCTTCATTGATTTGACGGAAATTAGTGAATGGATCTTCTTCCGTCATTCCACTCATGTCTACTAAATGAAGTAAGACCCGTGTTCGTTCAACGTGACGTAGGAATTCAAAACCTAATCCCACACCTTGAGAAGCTCCTTCAATCAAACCAGGAATGTCAGCAATAACAAAATCACGACCATCATCCAATTGGACCATCCCTAAGTTAGGTACTAAGGTCGTAAAATGATATTCCGCAATTTTAGGCTTCGCACTCGTTACTACTGAAAGTAGTGTTGATTTACCGACAGATGGAAATCCTAATAATCCAACATCCGCTAAAACCTTAAGTTCTAATTGTAATTCAATTTCTTCTCCAGGTTCCCCATTTTCAGAAATTTCGGGAGCAGGATTTCGAGGGCTAGCAAAACGCATATTTCCACGGCCTCCACGACCACCTTTAGCCACCACTAATTCTTGCCCGTTATCGGTTAAATCACCAATTACACGTCCTGTGGTTAAATCGCGGACAATCGTTCCACCTGGTACGGAAATCACGAGATCTTGAGAACTACGTCCCGTCATTTGTTTATTCATCCCATTTTTCCCAGAATCCGCCTTGAACTTATGACGATACCTGAAATCCATCAAGGTTCTAAGACCTGGGTCAACTTTTAAGACGACGTTACCACCACGGCCTCCATCGCCACCAGCTGGTCCACCGTTGGGAACATATTTTTCACGACGGAAAGCTACAATCCCATTCCCACCGTTACCAGCTTTAACATTAATTTTAACTTGATCTACAAACATTATTTTCTCCTAAATATTTTATTTCACCGAGAAATTCCTATCCATTTGTTAGTGTACCCTATTTTCCGTGCACTGATAAGGACACTTTGATAGTTTTAGCTACTTTTTCTGGAATTCCGAGTTCTTCAATTTCTTTCAAATTAGCATCCCTAATTTTATTCAATGAACCAAACGACTTCAACAGCTTGTTCCGCGTTTTAGGTCCAACACCTTGAATTAAATCTAATTGGGAAGCCAACGAATTTTTGGCGTGCAACTGACGATGGAAAGTAATCGCAAAACGATGCACTTCATCTTGGATTCTTTGAACTAAATAAAAGCCCTGACTTTTAGGATCCAACTGTACTCGTTGGTCTTGGCTACCAAAAATCAAATCCGAAGTTTTATGTTTATCATTTTTAACCATTCCAGCAACTGGAATATGCAAACTTAATTCATTTACCAAAACATCCTTTGCTGCATTAAGCTGAATATCGCCACCGTCCATTAAAATCAAATCAGGCAAAGATTGTTTCTCTTTTAATAGTCTAACATATCGGCGACGAATTACCTCTCTCGTACTGGCAGCTTCATCAGCATGATCGACCGTATTTAGCTTAAATTTGCGATACATCTTTTTATCTGGCTTTCCATCCGTAAAAACAACCATTGCTGAAACTAATTCAGAACCTTGGATATGAGAATGGTCAAAGGCTTCAATCCGATGACCTTCGGGGATTCCAAGCGCATCAGTAATTTCCTTCATTGCGCCTGTTGTTTTACTTTCATCTAACTCCATTAATCGGAACTTTTCCTCAAGAGTAATTTGTGCATTTTCTTTAGCTAACTCTAACAAGTTTTTCTTTTCTCCACGCTGTGGAGTGCGAACTGGGATACCTAAAATTTCGGCCATAATTTTATTATCTAAGCCACTCGGTACTAAAATTTCATTTGGCAAAACCTTATTTTTATTATTATAAAATTGAAGAATAAAAGACGAAAGCTCATCACTCACATCTGTTGCGATTGGAAATAGTCTCTTCTCTCGTTTAATCAAGCGTGATTGCCGGATAAAGAAGATTTGAATAGAAAGCCACCCCTTATCAAGATAGAAATTAAACAAATCACGTGGCGTGCTATCATTTGAAATAATCTTCTGCTTCTCAACCGTTACTTCAATATAATGAATTTGATCTCGTATGTCGGCTGCCCGTTCAAATTCCATTGCTTCAGAAGCTTTTTGCATTTTTGTTTGAAGGGACTGCTTAATCTTTGCGACATTTCCTCGTAAAAATGATTTAATTTTAGCGATTTGTTGGTCGTATTCTTCTTTAGGTACCTCTTGGAAACAAGCTCCCAAGCATTGCCCCATATGATAGTACAAGCAAGGACGACCTTGAAATCCATTGCATCGGCGTAGTGGATAAACCTTTTCCAAAAAATGGAGTGTTTCTTCAGCAGCATACACGTTTGGATAAGGTCCAAAGTAAAAGCCCCCATCTCGACGAACACTTGAAACAATTTCCATTCGTGGATCTTTTTCATTCGTAATTTTAATATAAGGATAGCCAGTCCCTTTTTTCAATTTTATATTGTAATAAGGTTGGAACTTTTGAATTAAAGTAATTTCTAGTAAAAAAGCTTCTTTATCGCTAGAGGTAACAATATAGTCAAAATCGGCTATTTCACTCACTAGTTTCGCCGTTTTTCCCTCATGGCTACTTTTAAAGTAAGAGCGAACACGGTTTTTCAAGTTTTTGGCTTTTCCAACGTAAATAATTTGGCTATTAAGATTTTTCATCTGGTAACAGCCTGGTTTATCTGGTAACAATGCCAACTTATGTTCAATGTGTTCTGATGCCAATTTGACCCCTCCTAGTTTACATAATAACTCATAACATTATACTCTGTTTTTACCATATTCAGCAACTAAAACGAAAAAACAGGTAGTAGTATTACACTCTACCTGCTTTTCCTATTTGACTAAAATTTTAGATAAGAATTCCTTGGCCCGATCCGTCTTAGGATTGCTAAAAAATTCTTCTGGAGTTGATTTTTCTTGAATACCTGCATTTTCCATAAACCAAATTTGATTGGAAACTGACTGGGCAAATCCCATTTCATGAGTTACCACAACCATTGTCATCCCTGATTTAGCTAATTGACGCATAACATCCAGTACCTCTCCAACCATTTCAGGATCTAACGCAGAAGTCGGTTCATCAAAAAGCATAACATCTGGTTTCATTGCTAATGCCCTAGCAATCGCCACCCGCTGTCTTTGTCCCCCAGATAGATTATCTGGATAGGCCTCCGCCTTATCTGATAATCCGACTTGGTCCAACAGACTAAGGGCTTGTTGATTGGCTTTTGCTTCACTTAATCCCTTAACTCGGATGGGAGCTAAGGTAATATTTTTAAGAACGGTCATATTCGGAAATAAATTAAAATTCTGAAAGACCATGCCGACTTTTTCACGAACATGTTCAATTTCCTTTTGAGTTTTTTTAGTTAAATCTTCACCTTCTAACGAAACCACCCCTGCCGTAGGTTTTTCTAGAAGTGTTAAGCATCGAAGAAATGTACTTTTACCAGCTCCTGAAGGACCAATGACACTAATGATGTCTCCATCCTTCACTTCTGCTGAAATATCCTTTAATATTGTATTTTTTCCATATTTTTTGGTCAAATTTTCAATTTTGATGATTTCTTTAGCCATTGTTAAACTTCCTTTCATAGAACTTAAGTAAACGTGATAGTGAGAAGGTCATTACAAAGTATAAAATCATCGCAACAACGATTGGAGCTACCCCTCGATAAGTATCTGATTGAACAATCTTTAATTGGTAAATTAAGTCGGTTACACCAATAATTGAAACGATTGAACTTTCCTTAATTAGAGAAATAAATTCATTCCCCAAAGCTGGCCAAATATTCTTTAAAGCTTGAGGCATAATTACAAAACGCATCCGATCTCGCTTATTCAAACCTAGACTTTCAGCTGCTTCACGTTGTCCATCATCAACGGAATTAATGCCCCCACGGATTACTTCGGCAACATAAGCTCCACTATTTAAAGATACAGCGATAATTCCTGCGGTAAGGGCTGGTAAATTAACAAATAATCCAAGTCCAAAGTAAACGAACATCAATTGAACCATCAACGGCGTTCCACGTACAAATTCAACATACGCTGCTGATAAACCACGTAAAACTTTATTGTCACTCAAGCGTAGTAATGCTAGTAATGTTCCGGTGATAAAACCAAAAATAACCCCCAAAATTGAAATAAGGATTGTATAACCCACTCCCATGGCAAAGTACTTCCAATAATGAATCATAGAGGTATTAACGGTGTTTCCTTTTAAATACGTCCCTGCTTCTTTAAGATATTGTGGTAATAAATTTTTAGCTTTTATCTTACTAATTGTAGTATTTATTTTCTTTCTCAGGACTGGCGAATTTTTAGGCATTGCAACCGCTGTGCTAGTTTCATCATCATTTAACGTGAATCCGCCTTGGATAACTTTAATACCACTATTATTAGCAGCATATGCTTCAGCAGTAGGTTTTTCCATGACAACCCCTTCAACTTTATTAGTTTGAAGAGCTAGAATTAAATCTGCCCCTTTTTGAATACCACTCACTTTGGCTCCATCAATTTGTTTTTTGGCTAAATTGTACTGAATTGAGCCAGTTTGAGCTGCAATCTTTTTATGTTTAAAAGAATCTTTATTTTTATAAATACCTGCATCCTTTTTATTAATTAGAATGCTTTGTCCACCTTTATAGTAAACATCTGAAAAATCAACTGATTTACGCCGAGCAGCACTAGGATTCATCCCGGAAAGAACCATGTCAACCTTACCGGTTTGTAGTGCAACTAATAAAGAATCAAAATCCATATTTTTGATCTTCAATTTTACACCCAAATCATCAGCAATGTCCTTAGCCACACTAATATCCATTCCCACATCTTTACTCTTATTATTAGATGTTGTTTGAAATTCGTACGGGGCATAATCTGGACTGGTACCAAGTACAATATAACCGCGCTTCATAATCCGATCATAAGTAACATCCTTTTGATCTGCCTTAATACTAGTTGTAAAACCCGAAGTTGCAAAAACTGTTATAGCTAATAACGCTAACATGATAAATTTATATATTTTTTTCATCGCCATCATCCTTTATTCAATATAATGTTACTAATATACATCTATACCCTTTGATATAAAAGAATTTTATTTAAAATATGAATTTTTATACATTAAAATATATAATATTCACTATAAATATGAATAATTTTTATTTTCTGACAAATGAAATTTTTTTTGGTATTATGGTCGGAAAGAGGTGATTAGAAATGGGACTCACTGTTAAAAGAAATGATAATCTCGAAAAAATGTTCGATCAATTAACAACTCAAACTAAAACTTCCGTAGAGGAAAAAGAAAAGAAAAATAAATTTCTTGCTAAAGGTACTAATAAAAAAGATTCAAAAAAATAAACCACAATCATCAGCATTAATGCTGTTAATTGTGGTTTTTTATTTACTTAAAGTTGCCGGGATAACGCTTTTCAAGTGTGGCAATATTTTGTTTGGCCACCTCATCGAAAGGAATATCAGCCCATTCAGCAACTTGAGAAAGATACCATAGAACATCGCCCATTTCTTTGGTAAGTTGTTCTTTATCAAGATCAGCTCCACGGAACGTATAGTTTTTAACTAAATTCACAACCTGTCCGCTTTCTCCGGCTAGTCCTAAAGCACAATTCGTTAAAACTTGTTCATTGCCAAATAGGGTTTTATTTGCAGTACGTTGGTATTCATTAAATTCCATGCTATTCTCCCATCCTATCTTCAATCCATTTCCAAACTTCTTCTTTTCCCATTTTAGTTTGAGCAGAGAACATTTGGAAAGCACTACTTCCATCAAAATCTAGTGCCTTTTTAATTTTACTTTCGTGTTGATTCCATTTTCCTCGAGCAATCTTATCACTCTTAGTAGCAACGACTAGAACGGGAATATCATAATAACGTAGATATTGATACATGGTGATATCATCGTCAGTTGGTTCATGGCGTGCATCAACCAGTGAAATTACGCCTTTAAGCTCTTTACGGGAGGTGATATACTTTTCAATCATCTTCCCCCATTTTTCACGTTCTTTCTGAGAAACTTTTGCATAACCATAGCCTGGGACATCAACAAAGAATAATTGATCTTCAACCCGGTAAAAATTTAAAGTTTGTGTTTTACCTGGTTGAGATGATGTCCTTGCATATGATTTACGGTTAATTAACGTATTAGTTAGAGACGATTTCCCGACGTTAGAGCGTCCTACCAAAGCAATCTCAGGATAACCTTGTTCTGGATATTGATCGGGTCTCACTGCACTAATCTGTAATTCTACATTATGGACTTCCATTACTTCTCCACCTTCCAATTTCTGCTTTTAATGATAACATGGATCAACAAAAAAAGAACCAGACTAAAGGAACTTATAGCCTGATTCTTAAAACTTAGACTACGATGCTTGTTCGTCGATTAACTCAACTTCAGGTTCCGCACCTTCAATAACAGTCTTTTTATTTACCGTAACTTTTGCAACATCATTGCGAGAAGGAATTTCAAACATGATATCTCGCATGACATTTTCAATAATTGATCTTAACCCACGAGCACCAGTATTACGACTAATAGCTTGGTTAGCAATCGCATGCAAGGCCTGTGGTGTAAATTTAAGTTCTACGCCATCTAGACCTAATAACGTCTTATATTGCTTAACTAACGCATTCTTAGGCTCTGTTAAGATATGAACAAGATCTTCCTCAGTTAGTTTTTCCAACGCTGAAAGAATTGGTAAACGTCCAATAAATTCTGGGATTAAACCAAAGTTAAGCAAATCTTCTGGAATAACTTGTTGCATCAAACTCTTATCTTCTTCAACAGTGGTACTTGCATTTGTACCAAAGCCAATGGTCTTATCACCTAAACGATTTTTAACAATTGTCTCGATGCCATCGAAAGCACCACCAACAATGAATAAGATGTTCGTCGTATTAATTTGGATAAACTCTTGTTGTGGATGTTTTCTTCCTCCTTGAGGTGGAACATTAGCAATCGTTCCTTCTAGGATTTTTAAAAGGGCTTGTTGCACACCTTCACCGGAAACATCACGAGTAATTGACACATTTTCGCTTTTCTTAGCGATTTTATCAATTTCATCAATGTAAATTATTCCACGTTCTGCAGCTTCAACATTGTAGTCCGCATTTTGCAATAACTTAAGTAGAATATTTTCGACATCTTCACCAACATACCCTGCTTCCGTCAATGTGGTTGCATCGGCAATCGCAAAAGGTACATTTAAAATTTTAGCCAAACTTTGAGCCAAGAAAGTTTTTCCTGAACCAGTAGGTCCAATTAAACTAATATTACTTTTCTGGAGTTCTGGTTCATCTTCGTCAGCTTTAGTTTCAGCCATTTTATTGATTCGTTTGTAATGATTATATACAGCAACCGATAATGTCTTTTTAGCTTCTTCTTGTCCAATAACATATTGGTTAAGATAATCTACAATCTCTGCAGGAGTTGGAACATCCGTGATTTCAGTTGGTACGTTTTCTGAAGCCAACTCTTCATCAATGATTTCCTTGCAAAGATCAACACATTCGTTACAAATATAAACATCTGGGCCAGCAATAATTTTCTTTACTTGATCTTGGGTCTTACCACAAAAAGAACAAGTAACTGGTTCATTCGTTTGTTGATCATCAAACAATTCTGTCACCTCTCAAATGATTTTTACCACTATCATCATAGCAAAATAAACGACTATAAGCCAATTTCTATAACTTTAGTGGTTAATAAACAAAAACGATTTTGAGATAAAACCTCAAAATCGTTAAAAATAGTTTTAATTATTTTTTAGCAGCCTTTGATTTTGGTTCTTCAATTGCTGAGTCTTTGATAAGTTCAACAGCTGATTTAATAGCAACATCATGCTTGATCATATCTTCTGAAAGAGCTGAGCGAACAGCTTTTTCTTCCATGCCGTATTGTTCTGCTAAATCTTTGATTTCAGCAGCAACTTCGTCATCTGAAGGATCAATCTTTTCAGCTTCAACGATTGCTTCTAAAACAAGAGTTGTCTTAACACGGTTTTCAGCACCTTCACGTAATTGGTCACGTAATTGGTCTTCTGATGAACCAGTTAATTGGAAGTACATTTCAGGGCTAATTCCTTGTTGTTGCATGTTTGCAAGATATTGGTTAACTTGACGATCAACATCTTCATTTAACATTGCTTCTGGAATTTCTGCAATTTCAGCATTGTCAACAGCAGCTTGAACAGCTTCTGTCTCTTTAGCATCACTAGCAGCTTGGATCTTACGTGATTTAATTTCTTCTTTTGTCTTAACTTTTAAATTTTCAAGAGAATCAACATCTTCGTCAACATCCTTAGCGAATTCATCATCAAGTTCAGGTAATTCCTTAGTCTTGATTTCATGAATCTTAACCTTAAACAAGGCATCCTTACCTTGTAAGTCTTCAGCTTGGTAGTCGTCAGGGAATGTAACGTTAACATCTACATCTTCATCAGTATTATGACCAATCAATTGATCTTCAAATCCTGGAATGAATGAGTTTGAACCTAATACAAGGTCGTAATTGTCAGCTTTACCGCCATCAAAAGCAACGCCATCAACAGAACCATCAAAATCGATTGTTACTGTATCGCCGTTTTCTGCTGGTTTGCCTTCCTTAAGAACTAATTCAGCTTGTTGTTCACGTTTCTTTTCAATTTCTTCGTCAACTTCTTTTGAAGTTACACGTGTGCTTTGCTTGATAACTTTAACGCCTTTGTATTCGCCAAGCTTAACTTCTGGCTTAACTGTAACAATTGCACTTAGGACCCAAGCTTCGCCTTTTTCCATGCTTTCAACATCAACTTGTGGTTGATCAACTGGTTCAATACCAGCTTCTTTGATAGCAGCTTCATAAGCCTCTGGTAACACGATGTTCAAAGCATCTTGGTACAATGCTTCTTCACCATACATCTTATTGAAGATTTGGCGTGGAACGTGTCCCTTACGGAATCCAGGTACGTTCAATTGTTTTTTAGTACGATCGAACGCCTTATCAACGCCTTCTTTAATTTTGTCAGTACCTACTTCGAAAGTTAATTTACCTTCGTTAGTACCTGTTTTTTCCCATTTTGCAGTCATTGTGTTCCCTCCGACAGATGATTTATTTCATTACAATTCTGGATTGCATACGCTTATAATCTTAACGTATATGGTTTGAAAAGTAAATAAAAATACAACAAAAAAACCCGCAAAAGCGGGTTTTTATTAAGCAATTAAGCTTAGTCGTCGATTTCTGATACAACACCAGCACCAACAGTGTGTCCACCTTCACGAACAGTGAACTTAGTACCTTTTTCAATAGCAACTGGTTCGATAAGTTCTACAGTAAATGTAACGTTATCACCAGGCATAACCATTTCAACGTTGTCAGGTAATTCAATAACACCTGTTACATCAGTTGTATGGAAGTAGAATTGAGGACGGTAGTTTGAGAAGAATGGAGTATGACGTCCACCTTCATCCTTAGAAAGGATATAAACTTCACCCTTGAACTTCTTGTGTGTTTGGATTGAGCCAGGAGCAGCCAAAACTTGTCCACGGACAACATCTTCACGGTTAACACCACGTAGAAGTGCACCAATGTTATCACCAGCTTCACCAACATCAAGAGTCTTACGGAACATTTCAATTCCTGTAACAGTTGTCTTTGTTACGTCTTCTTTAAGACCAACGATTTCAACTTCGTCACCGACTTTGATTTCACCACGATCGATACGACCAGAAGCAACAGTACCACGACCAGTAATTGTAAATACGTCTTCAACAGGCATCAAGAATGGCTTGTCTGTAGAACGTTCTGGTGTTGGAATGTATTCGTCGATTGTATCCATAAGATCCATGATAACTTTTTCTTGTTCTGCATCGCCTTCAAGAGCTTTCAAAGCTGAACCGCGAAGTACAGGAACATCGTCACCAGGGAAATCATATTCAGATAGAAGTTCACGAACTTCCATCTCAACAAGGTCAACTAATTCATCATCATCAACAAGATCAGTCTTGTTTAAGAAGACAACGATGTAGTCAACACCAACTTGGTGAGCAAGAAGGATATGTTCACGTGTTTGTGGCATAGGACCATCAGTTGCAGCAACAACTAAGATAGCACCATCCATTTGTGCAGCACCAGTGATCATGTTCTTAACGTAATCAGCATGTCCTGGAGCATCGATATGAGCGTAATGACGCTTTTCTGTTTCATATTCAACGTGGGCTGTGTTGATTGTGATACCACGTTCCTTTTCTTCTGGAGCAGCATCAATATCAGCGTAATCTGAAGCTTTAGCTAGTCCTTTTTCTGACAACACTTTTGTAATAGCAGCTGTCAAAGTAGTTTTCCCATGGTCAACGTGGCCAATTGTACCAATATTTACATGGGGTTTTGTTCTTTCGTAATGTTCTTTTGCCATTAATACGAACCTCCTGTATGTCGTAAGAATCACTCAGCATTCAAAATGAATAACTAGATCCTTTAAAAAATATTATACTACATCCTCCACGAAAGGCAAAGCACCGTCAGAGAATCCTCTAGTATTGTATAATAATCGAGTTTATTTTGTAAACTAAAATATTTTATTAATTCGATTTTTTTCTTACTCTTCAAATAAGTTAATCATGATTTGATTCAATTCTTTGAACGCTTTTATATCTTTCCCCTCAAAAAACTGTTTCTTTAGCGCTGTAAGCCATTCTTCTGAGGTAGGTAGGACACGCTTTGAAAAAGGATAGGAAAGCTCATATAGCAATTCAGCTTGCTGCTGTAGCATTTCTGATTGAACTGGATCATTATAGTTTTCAATAGCTTTTTTTATTTTTTTCCACATCTCATCAGTTCCTAATAAGTCCTTTGGAAACACTTCATATTCTTTTTCATCAATCCAAATAAAGCGCACTGGTTCCTCTAATCTCATCAAAACCAAGTCTTTTAAAATTGAAACACGCGTTATTTGGTTTAAAAACGGATCAACTAAATTAAACTTTGCCGCCCGTTTAAAGTTACTCCATGGTAAATAGTAAGCTTTTTCAATTACAGCAGCTTGCTGAATAACCCTCTTATCACCTAGATGGTAAAAATCTCGTTCGTTTTCTTTCACAGTTTTAGGAAAAGCAATCGCATATTCATTTTCTTGATTCTCGAGAAAATTTAAATATTTCTTTAAATCTGGCGTAGTCTCTTCATAATAGTTAAAAAGTTCTTTTCGAGCTAAACTAAAAATTTTTGTTTGAACCAGCGCCTCAAAATAATCTCTAAAAGTATTTTTCTGCTCAATGAACTTAGCTGGTTGATCACGAATCAACTCAATCGCTGCCTTAAATTGTTTATTTTCAACGTAAAAATGAATTAAAACACGGATTAATTCATCATCTTGTTTTAATTCATTCTCAGTTTCAAGAATATGAATAGCTTCTGCACGTTGACCTGTTTTCCAAGCTTCATTTGCTTTGCTAATTACATTCATATTATTCATCGTCTTTAGATTTATTCGATTTTTTGCTCTTCTTATGATGTTGGTTCACTTCCATAATTACTGGTAAAATTACTGGACGTCGTTTCGTTTTATCGTATAAGAATTTACCTAATTGGTCACGTACATCTTGCTTCAAATGTCCCCAATCGAATTCTTTATTATCGAGATTAGCTTGCACTGCTCGTTCAACCAAGTCCGAACTTTCTTGAATTAAATCTACACTTGTTTTAGCGTAAACAAACCCTCTAGACGTAATTTTAGGTTCTTTAATAATGATTTTCTTCTTACGGTCAATTGTCACTACCGCAATGAAAACCCCATCTTCAGATAAAATTTTACGATCTCGAAGAACAATGTTACCGATGTCCCCTACACCAATCCCATCAATCATTGTATTTCCGACCGTAATTCCTTTACCTAGGAACATTTCACCATCTTTATATTCTAAAACATCACCCTTTGAAGCAATGAAAATTTGATTTTCATTGAGACCAACTTGTTCTGCAAGTTCTTTATGAGCTACTAAAAGACGGTATTCGCCTTGAATCGGAATTAGAAATTCTGGCTTAATTAGATTAAGCATTAACTGTAAATCATCTTTGCTAGCATGACCTGTAGCATTAGCTCGGTCTGAAATCGACTTAACTTCGGCTCCAGCACGATACAACATATCTTTAGTCTTAGCAAACGTTGTTTCCATCGCATGGGAAGGATTAGTAGCTATTACTACCAAATCACCTGGTTGAATCTTAAGATTTCCCTTTTTTCTAGCGGCCATTTTTTGTAAGGCTTTGATGGGTTCACCCAATTTACCAGTTTCCAAAATAATCGTTTCTTCTGGTTTCAACTTATCTAGTTGGTTTAAAGGAACAATTAATTCGTCATCTGGAATGTTTAATTTATTTAACTCGATAGCTGTGTTAACAATCTTCTCTAAATCATGTCCCGTTAAAACGACTTTTTTATCTGATTTAGCTGCAGCGTCAATCACCTGTTGAATCCGTAAAATATTCGAAGCCACTGAAGCTACAATTACCCGACCTTCATGGTATTTAATTGTCTCAGCCATTACATCAGCAATATCAGTTTCATTAGATGAACGTTCTGGATTTTCGGCGTTAGCAGAATCACTTAAAAGCGCGATAACTTTTTTACTTCCAATTTGTGCTAGCCGTCCGAAATCTGTCTGATATCCATCAGTAGCCGTTTGATCAAATTTAAAATCACCAGTATATACAATTTGTCCTTCCGTACAACTCAACACAATTCCAAGTGATTCAGGAATTGTATGCGTAGTCTTGAAAAACGAAACAGTAACGTCGCCAAAATCAATTTCTTTCTTGTCATCTACCACATGGAAATTATCGAATGCTTTAAGTTCAGGGTCATCATTAACCGTAATTTTAGCCAAGGCAATGGTCATTTCTGAACCAAAAACCGGTACATTAATTTCTTTTAAGAAATATGGCAAAGCACCAATCGCGTCAGCATGCCCGTGAGTTAGGAACACACCCACAATTTTTTCTTTGTTTTCAACCAAATATGAAATATCTGGGATTACAATATCAATACCCAGCAATTCATTTTCCGGGTATTTTAGTCCACAATCCAAGATATAAATATCATCATGAATTTGAACAGCATACATATTCTTTCCATTTTCGCGAACACCGCCAAATGGAATTATTTTTATTGTGTCACTCATTTTTTCACCTACATAAATTAATTTTTTATTTTCCGCACAATACATACTTCCTTAATTCTAGCATAGATTAAACGCCAAAAACAAAAAAGCCTCCTGAATTAACAGGAGGCAAAAAAATATAATATTAACGACGAAGACCAAGACTCTTGATTAAATCACGGTAACGTTGTACATCTGTCTTACGTAAGTAAGCAAGAAGGTTACGACGATGACCAATTTTCTTCATCAATCCACGTTGTGAATGGAAATCTTTACGATGAACACGTAAATGTTCGTTGATTTCGTTAATATCAGCTGTCAAAACTGCGATTTGGACTTCAGCAGAACCAGTATCGCCTTCGTGACGAGCATACTTTGCAATAATTTCGTTTTTCTTTTCTTGTGAAATTGCCATGTTAAAACACCTCATTCTTTAAATTCCCCAAGACTGAGTAAATCGTCGGCAGATCGATGGACTAAGTAATGGGTTTGCTATTATCAAGCAGTATCTAGTTTAACTAATATAATGAAAATTTTCAAGTGCATTCAAGCATTGCAATAATTACGGGTCATCTGTATAATAATATTGTTGTACTAACCATATTCTGGAGGTGAATAAAATGCCAGTTATCAAATCTGCAATGAAACGCGTTCGCACAAGTGAAAAAGCTGCTGCTCGCAACCGCTCACAAATGAGTGCAATGCGTACAAGCATCAAAGCATTCGAAATTGCTGCTACAAACAACGCTGAAAACGCTAATGAACTTTTACAAACAGCTTACAGTCGTATCGACCGAGCTAAGTCAAAAGGTTTAATTAAAGCTAACAACGCCGGCCGTAAGAAGTCACGTTTAGCTAAAATGCTTAGCAAATAAAAAAACACCGGATTTCCGGTGTTTTTTATTTCCATCCATTTTTAAATTTAACTAAGAACAACTCAAAGAGTTCCTTCGGATCTCGTTGGGTTGTTTTTAATTGTTCTTCTAAATCAACCAACCCCATATAAGCATTTTCGAGACTTTGAATATTAAACTGACGCACAGATTGCATTGCTAACTTAATTCGGTAAGGATGCGCCTTTAACTCTTGTGCTAGCTTTCCTTGTGAGAAACCTCTCTCCATCAATATTTTAACTTGCAGCAACAATCGAAATTGGCTAACCAAAGCCGCGTTTATCCTTAGTGGCTGTTCTTGATTTAGGAGTAATACAGAATAATCATCGATTGATTTACGTAAATTTCCTTGCATTAATACATTGATTAAGTCAAAAACATTTTGGTTTAAGCTCTTAGGAACTAATTTTTGAACGGCATTCAAATCAATTTTCTCTGTTCCCGATGCATATACAGTTAATTTCTGTAATTCATTAATAATTTGTGCTAAATCATTATCCGTCCTTAAAATTAATTCATCTAACGCATCACTGTCAATTTCTGTTCGTTTCTCATCAACGTATTGCTGGATAATCTTCCGAGTATCGCTTTCTTTCGGTGAATTAGCATCGATAACTTCTACAATCTTTTTTAAGTCTTTGACAATTTTTTTCCGACCATCGAGTTTTTCATATTTTGCAGCGATTAACATAATTGTAGTAGGTTCCGGATTTTTAATATAGCTAAGCAACCCGTCCAAGTTAAACTTTAATTTAGTTTTTTCACCAGTCAAGAATACAGGGTTATTTAAAATGACCAAACGATAATCGCCAAAAAAAGGGGCAGACTGTGCATCATCTAAGACCATCCCTAAGTCCACATTTTCAAGGTCATACGTTCCTACGTTCATTACCCTTTGATCTTCAGGAATGAAATCAATTAATTCTTTTTTGACCGCTTTCTGGATATAGTTATCAGGACCTTCAACCAAATAGATTGACTTCAATTGCCCTTGTTTAAGTTTTTTTCTTAAATCAGTTAATTTCATTGAATAATACTTTCCTTTTCATCTATTCCTGTCTTCCATCTTCCCATACCATTCAAAAAATATCTATAAGAAATCATTCCTTCATCCTGTGTCGAAGCGTAAGGAATCCCCATTGAATTCAAGCGATTTATAACTTCTAGATTTGGATGTCCATACCGATTATGACGCCCAGCTGAAACAATAGCTAATTTAGGCATAATTACTTTTAGAATTTCTTCAGAATTAGCCGTCTTACTCCCATGGTGCCCTAATTTAAAAATATCCACCCGTTGATTTAATACACCACTTTCTAACAATTTACGTTCACCAGCTAGGTCTAGATCACCTGTTAGTAGTAAATTTTTACCACCCACATTACCAGCTAAAACTAAAGAATCACCATTTTCACCCTTTCCAGCTTGAAACGGATACTTAATTTCCATTGGTAAGTGATCAATTTTCGTCCCCGCTAAGCACGCAATCACCTTTGTATTGCGTCGGATAAATGGCAATATTTTTCGTTGATAATTTTGAGTTGTATCAACCCCCACCGGAAAAACCAAATTTTTCACTTTAAAATTGTTTAAAATTTCACTGGCTTCTCCAATATGATCAACATCTTGATGCGTCAAACATAAATTATTTAACTTAGATACTCCTATACTTTGTAAATAATTAATTGAACTATTCTTAGCGATGGTATGCTTCATTGCAACCGGCTTTTTGCCAAATTGCATTTTACCGCCTGTATCAATTAACGTTACTGTTCGATTAAACGGTTCACGAATTAAAATGCTATCGCCTTGACCTACATCAAAAAAGGTGATTTCACCATACGGGTTCAATTTAAACCAACTCCACAACCCCAGCCAAATCAGACTATAGAACGTTAACGCTCTTTTCTTAAATTTACTTTGCTTTGTTGAAATAATTTTTAGCGCTAATATCACCATGAATAAAGTGATCAGCCGCGAAGGTTTACCTACTTGAATTAATCCCGGTAATTTATCTAAATATTTCAAAGTTACTTCGAACATCATAATAATTGGATTTAATAGCACCATTAATTGGGGAATTGCAAAAGCTACAATTACGATTGGAACGATTACACTCGAAAAAATCGGAACAATAATTAAATTAAAAACCATCGTTAATAAGTGGATTTTGTATGTTGAAAATAGAATAATTGGTAATTCTACCAAAAATAATTTTATTCCTGTTGTCCAGCTATTTTCCATTTGTTGCATAATTAAGACAAAAGATAATAAATAACTAAGTTGCCCACCCATCTGAAGTAAGACAAACGGATTAAGCCATAAATTGACTAATAAAACTAAGCACCAGCTATCAAGCGTACTAACTTTTATAGCTATTTTTTTAGTTATCAACTGAACTAAAACTAATACCACCGCGCGAAATAGGCTAGTACTTCCCCCACCCAAAATAAAATAGAGGGGTAAAACTCCTATTTGGGTTATCTCCATCGTTTCCCTTTTAATTTTAAATCTAGTAAAAACAATTTCAATTAACTTGATGAAATAAAACACATGTAATCCTGAAATACAAAACAAATGAATAATACCCATATTACGTAACTTAGTGCTATTTTCTTTTAGATAATCCGTCTGTTCCCCAAGGATAATCCCCATACAATAACTCTGTAGTGGTTCCTCTAACTTTGTACATCTTTTCAATAATTTTTTACGCCAACTATGTATCTTAGCAATCAAACTATTTTTAGTTAAAATATTATATTCTATCAGACTAGCTTTACTCACTTTAAAATAAACTGCCTTACCATACATAATCCGTCGAAAATCAAATTGATTTATATTCGTTGGTCGTTCAAGCGGTTCAATATTCCCCTTAATTTTAAATTCAACTACTTTTTGAGTTTTACTAATTTTTTTTAAATCGTCAACCGTTTTAACTGGAATAAAAACTTGCAAGCCTTTACGGTTAACATTGTTAGTATATGCTCGAATTGAAACGCCGTCTTCCATTGGCTTAATTTCATCGGGATAAACTCTCAAATCAATTTCAATATCACTTCTACTTTGGTTATAAGTATTAATTGAATTTGCTTTATGACTAAAGTGAATAAAAAAACAGACACTAATCAATAATGCCTGCATTACCACTGTAAGTTTTTTTAAACATATAGTTCTAATTAACCAAATTATTAATAATAATAAAAATATTTTAGCTCTGGTAAAGATTAATCCAGACAGTAAAAAAACAGCTACTGTTGCCCATATAAAAGAAACCTCATTCACCTTCTCTTAAAATATGATTAATATTAATTTTATCTAAATCATCCTCTGAGAATTTAATCTGCTTAATTTCGACATTCTTTCTTTTTAAGAGCTCTACGGCATATTGGTCATTATGGTAATTTCTAAGATAATTAATTTTAATAATTCCGGACTGTAACAACATTTTTGTACACTGTAAACAGGGAAAATCCGTTACATAAACTTCTGCACCATCCGTTGCAACACCAAACTTAGCACATTGCAGAACCGCATTCATTTCCGCGTGTATCGTACGAACGCAGTGTCCCTCTACTAAATAGCATCCCTCGTCAATACAATGTACGTCTCCAGAAACTGAACCATTATAGCCCCCAGCTATTACTCGCCGGTCTCTAACAATAACTGCCCCGACTGAAAGCCGCGTGCACGTACTTCTGAGTGATAACAGGGTTGCCTGTGTCATAAAATATTGATCCCAATCAATTCTATTGTCCATATCATTTCCATCCTTAATTTATACAGTAATTCCATCTTGTAGTCCTTCAAAAATTTTATCACCAATCTCCTGTACTTGCTTTAAATCTTCAATGGATTTAAATTCGCCCTGTTGTTCACGATAATTAATAATTTGTTCAGCTTTTTTATCTCCTACACCATTCAATGTCAACAATTCTGCTTTAGAGGCAGTATTTATGTTAACTATTTTTTCAGTTGAACTATCGGTTGTGGAAGGGCTGCTACTTGAAATACTCGATGAACCAACTGCACTTAATTGTGACGGATCAGAATTTTTTATCTCACCCTTAATCGGTACATAAACTACTTGTTGATCAGACAATTGAGTCGCAAGGTTAATATTTCTTTGATCAGCTGATTTAGTCATTCCACCAGCAATTTCAATCGCATCCATTATTCGCATTCCTGACTTCACTTCATAAACTCCAGGGCTTTTCACAGCTCCTTTAACATCCACCATTATTTTAGAACTAGCAAGTCTCTGGGCGTGAGTCTCCTTATCTTGTCCACTCGCCATTGGCGTTGCAGAGTTTGAGCTGCTTTGTATAGAACTGGACGAACTAGTCAGATTGTTTCCAATCATCTTATCAGTACTATCATTACGCCCCGCTCCTACCAAAATACAAAAAAACATGACCACTATTGTGACTGTTATACCTGTTATTATAATTTGTTTTTGATATTTTTCCCAAATTTCTTCCAACATTTTTGCACCTCCTTAGCTAACAGAAGATACAAAAAAAGATTGGAATTTATTTTCCAATCCTTTAAATAGTCATTTTAGTCTTGATTTTAATAATACTTCTACAGTTTCAGGGACTAGGCCTTTAATGCTTCCGCCCATTTTTACAACTTCTTTAATTAAACTAGACGAGGTAAATTCCCACTTAGAATTAGCTGGTATAAATACCGTCTCAACTTCTTGATTTAAATATTGATTCATTCCAGCCACCTGAATTTCAAAGTTTAAATCTTCCCCATTGCGAACGCCTCGAACCAAAACATCTGCTTTTTCCTGTGTAAAAGTTTCAGCCGTTAATCCTGTTACCGATTTACAAGCAACATTTTCAAGGTCTCTAGTCACTTGCGTAATTAAGTTCACGCGTTCCTGTGGTGTAAATAAAGCCGATTTGTTGGTGTTAATCGCCACTACCACCGTTAATTCATCAAAAATTTTAGCAGCACGTTTAATAATATCTAGATGGCCATTAGTAATTGGGTCAAAACTTCCAACATAAAGAGCCTTTGTCATCGTATTATTCTCCCTTATAAATTACAATTTTGGTAATTCCATAATGTTGTTCACGTACACGATTTAAATATCCAATTTTCTCTGGCAATTCAACTTCATCACTGACTTCACAAATGATAATTGCGTCTGAAGTTAATAAATTTAAACCAATTAATTCTTGAAGGTCTTTCTCAATTGTTTGGAGTGCATAAGGTGGATCAAAGAAGGCCATCGAATATTTATTTCCTTTTGTAGCTAACATTTGAATAATTTTCTTGGAATCTCCCTTAATGACTTCAAAACGATCCTTTGCCTTAGTCACTTCAACATTTTCTTTAATTGTTTTAATAGCAGCAAATTGTTTATCAATCAACGTAGCGCTATCCATCCCTCTCGAAACGGCTTCAATTGATAATCCACCACTTCCAGCGTACATATCTAGCACTAAGCCTCCATCGAAATATGGCCCAATAATATTAAATATATTTTCTTTAATTTTATCTGTTGTCGGACGGGTTTTCATTCCCGGTACGGGTTTCAAACGACGTCCACCAAAATCACCTGAAATAACTCTCACTGTTCATCTTCCTCTGCTGAATAATCTTGACTATAGTCAACCCTTAAATCTGATCGTGGAGAGATATACGCAGATCTCACCATCTCAAATCCTCGAATTTTTTTTAAAGATTCCTCAACATTACTTTTATTAACGTAAAGGATTAAATAATGCATATCTTTTGAAACATAATCAACATCGCCAATTTTTTTGATGGGTCCGATTTTTTTGATGTTATTAAAAAATACAATAATACTTTGACGTTGTACTATATTCATTCTAATCTTCCTCTATGATTTGTTTCTGTTCATTAAGTGCTTGTCTTTGCGAAGCACTTATATTTAGTAGTACCCCCATGGTAGCCGATAAAACCATCATACTTGAACCACCATAACTAATGAAAGGGAACGTAACCCCCGTAATTGGTATCAAACCAGTTATTCCACCAACATTGAAGAAAGTTTGAACAACTAGATAAGTTGCAATACCATAACAAACAAGAGCATCATACATTTTACTGGACCTAGTACCAAGAATAATTGCTCTGAAAATAATGACAAATAGGATCGAAATGATAATTACAACCATAATCAAACCCAATTCCTCAGCAATTACCGACATAATAAAATCAGTATTAGCTTCGGGTAAATATCCCTTCTTTTGAATACTATTTCCTAAACCAACACCAAAAATCCCACCATTACCGAGTGCGTAATATGAATTAACCAACTGATTACCAGCACCTTTAGAAAGTTCAAAAGGATGCGCAAATCCTACCAAACGTTGAAGCATATAATTTGAGGTATGCACATCAATTTTCGAAGCAACTGTAGTTAATAGTATAAAAAATGCTGCTAATCCAGCAAATATTCCCGCAACACTTTTACGATAATTTTTACCACCTGCAAACAAAATTACAATTGCAATTGCCGCATTAATCGTTGAACCTCCTAAATCATGTTGTAAAAAGTTCAATAAAATTAGCGAACCAATCATAACCATTGGACTCCACGTTACCTTAGGAGAAATTTCTTCTCCTAATTCAATCCGATGTTGATGTAGTGACAAAATATTTGATAAATACAAAATAATAAATAACTTCAAATATTCAGCCGGTTGGATCCCAAAAGATCCAATATAGATCCATCCAGTAGCTCCATTTGTATTCGAACCAAAAAATATAAGAAAAAAAGACGCTACGTACATAACTAATGCACCAATTTTTAATATACCTTTATTCCTAAAACCTTTTTTGTTAATCAAAAAAAAGAACATCATGATTACAATTCCAACCATTACCCAAACTGCTTGTTTTAACAGATAACTTTTAGCGCTAATTCCATTCTGGATATAAAAATCAGCACTGGCTGAGTAGACCATTACAATTCCAAAAATACTAAGTATAAGATATGGGATTATTACCCATAAATCTAGATACGGCAATCGCTCTTTAAATCGCCTTGGAAACCAATATAAAAATTTTTGCATTAATATTTCACCCTTATCCTGCATAATACCTAATCTATTATATCGTACTACGCTCCTTAAAAATAAAAAAAGACGAAAATTAAATTTTCGTCTTTTCTTAATTATTTTTTAGCAGCCATTTTACGTTTCTTAGCAGCTTTTTCACGTTCATTTGTATTCAAGATTTGCTTACGCAAACGAATGTGATCAGGTGTAATTTCACAGTATTCATCTTCATTCAAAAATTCAAGTGATTCTTCGAGTGACATATGAACTGGTGTTTTAACCTTAGCGATATCTTCAGAACCAGCAGCACGCACGTTAGTTTGGTTACGTCCACGAGTAATGTTAACTGAAATATCATTTTCACGACTGTTTTGACCAACAATCATACCTTCATATACTTCAGTACCAGCATCTGTAAAGATAACTCCACGATCTTGAACAGCCATGATAGCGTAAGTGGTAACTTTACCAGAATTAATTGATACTAAAGTACCATTACGACGACCTGGATTCCAGTTCTTAATTTGTGGTAAGTATTCTTGGAAAGTATGGTTCATAATACCATATCCACGAGTCATTGATAGGAATTCTGTAGAGTAACCAATCAATCCACGTGAAGGAGCCAAGAAAGTCAAACGAGTTTGGCCATTATCAGTAGTTTCCATATTCTTCATTTCACCCTTACGTTGTGAAAGTGAATCAATTACAGAACCAGTATATTCATCAGGTGTATCAATTTGAACCATTTCATAAGGTTCACATAGCTTGCCATCGATTTCCTTGATGATAACTTCTGGACGTGATGCTTGAAGTTCGTAACCTTCGCGACGAAGTGTTTCAATTAAAATTGAAAGATGAAGTTCACCACGACCTGAAACAATCCATGCACCAGGATCATCAGTATCATCAACTCGAAGTGAAACATCAGTATGGAGTTCAGTCTTCAAACGTTGTTCCAACTGACGTGATGTAACGAACTTACCTTCGCGACCAGCAAATGGTGAATCATTTGTTCTAAATGTCATTTGTAGTGTAGGTTCGTCAATTCGTAACACTGGTAATGCTTCTGGATGTTCTGCATCGGCAACTGTTTCACCAACGAAAATGTCTTCCATACCTGAGATAGCAATCAAGTCCCCTGCTTTGGCTTCGTTGATTTCCAAACGTTTCAAACCAAAGTAACCAAACAACTTAGTAACTCGGAAGTTTTTCTTTGAACCATCAAGTTTAAGCACGGAAACGTTGTCTCCAACCTTGATCCGACCGCGGAATACACGTCCAATACCAATCCGTCCAACGAAGTCGTTGTAATCAAGTAAAGCAACTTGGAATTGAAGTGGTTCAGCTGAAGAATCTTCAGGAGCTGGAATTGTATCTACAATTGTATCAAAAATTGGTTTCATTGTGTGTTCTTGGTCAGCTGGGTCTGAAGAAAAACTAGAAGTTCCATTGATAGCTGAAGCATATACAACTGGGAACTCAAGTTGGTCTTCATCAGCACCAAGTTCAATGAATAGATCAAGAACTTCGTCAACAACTTCTTCTGGACGTGCGCCTGGGCGGTCAATCTTGTTAACAACCACGATTGGTGTTAAATGTTGTTCCAAAGCTTTTTTCAAAACAAAGCGTGTTTGGGGCATTGTTCCTTCAAAAGCATCAACAACAAGCAAAACACCATCAACCATGCGCATGATACGTTCAACTTCACCACCGAAGTCAGCATGTCCTGGAGTATCTAAAATGTTAATTTGTTTATCTGCATAACGTACAGCAGTGTTTTTTGAAAGAATTGTGATTCCGCGTTCACGTTCAATCGCATTTGAGTCCAAAGCACGGTCTTCAATTTGAACGTGTTCGTCTAATGTATCTGATTGTTTCAATAATTCATTAACCAAGGTAGTCTTTCCGTGGTCAACGTGGGCAATGATTGCAATATTTCTAATATCGTCTCTTAAATTCAATATGTTTCTCCCTTTCGTTTTTCAATGGCTTAACATAAAAAAACCTGTGACGTCTAATTCGTCACAGCATAATGCTATTTCACTATACTCATTATAGCAGAATATGCTTTTTTCGTAGCAACTAGTACAACGCCCGATTTTAGCACATTAATAGCCTCTCCGTCAACATACCCTACTTTTAACCCAAAGACCGCCGCTAAAGCGTTTCCAGCAGCAAAATCCCATGGTTTTAAGCTAGAAACATATCCAATTTGTTTACCCAAAAGTACTCGAATAAATTCGATTCCTGCACTGCCAATAACTCTAGCTCCTAGCGTTCTTTTTTCAACATCTTGGAAGTGATATGCATTATTAACTAGCATTGGGCCGCTTAACCCGATTAAACTTTCTTCTAGAGCTAGATTGGCTGGAGGATTGATTACATCTTGATTTTTATATACCACTCCAATTCCCGGTCCGCCATGTAATAAAACATCGCGCATGACATCGTAAATATATCCCAACAAAGGTTTTCCATCTTCATATAGAGCAATCATTACAGCAAAATCTTCACGTTGCTTAACAAAATTCATGGTCCCATCAATTGGATCAATGACCCACATCAACCCCTTGGCATCAGTTAAATCATTTTCAGATTCCTCAGCTAAAATTTTAGCATCAGGGAGTAATTGACTTAACGCTTCAATAATGTGAGCTTGATTACCACGATCCACTTCAGTTACCAAATCTCGGCGGTTTTGTTTTTCATCAACTTCTAAATGCTTTCCCATCTTTTCAAAGATAAATTGACGATCTTTGACTAGAAATTCCACTATTTTGGCGTCTAATTGAAGTAAGAAATCTTTATCTATATTTTTCATTTTCAATCACCTTAATTTTTTTAATATTTAAATCTTTTAATTGTTTAACCGCTAAAAATGGTTCCATACCAGAATTACTTAAAAATTCCCTAAAAAGTCTTTTTTCTTCACTCTTATTGGGCACTACTGCTTGAAATTTGCGATAACTTTCAACAAATTTTTCGCGTTTAACCCCTTCTTGATAAGTTTTTTCAACTATAGCGAAGAAATTAATTACATCAGTTAATTCGGCTGTATTCCAGCGTTCATCGATTGGGTAAGAAAAAGTTTCTTTTATACTCATTTTAATATTCCTTTTAAGATTTATTTTGTGTTAATACTATATTATATATTATACTTGTTGTTAGACGAATTGGAGGTTTTTATCTTGATTAAAATGAACGATATCACTCGTGACGGAAATCCCGTTTTACGAAAACGTGCTGAAAAGCTTACTTTTCCGCTTGATCCTAAATATCTCAAAGTTGCCGATGAAATGATGGAATATTTAAAAAATAGCCAAGATCCAGCCATTGCTGAAAAATACCACTTAAGAGCCGGCGTTGGTTTGGCCGCTCCACAAATTGGTTTATCAATCCAAATGGCTTCAGTCCTTGTTCCTGGGCCAGATAATACCATCGATTTAGAAGAAACATTAGTTAATCCTGTAATCGTTAGTCAATCGGTTCAAATTGCTGCTTTGGAGGAAGGCGAAGGCTGTCTTTCGGTCGATAAAGACGTTCCTGGATATGTTCCTCGTCACGACCGCATCACTGTGCGTTACCAAACCTTGGATGGCGAAGAAAAAACTATTAAACTCCGCGATTATCCTGCAATTGTTTGTCAACATGAAATTGATCATCTAAAAGGTACTTTATTCTATGATCATATCAATAAAGAAAATCCTTTAGATATTGAAGATAATGCTATTTTAATCGGCTAATTATAAAAAAGAAGCTATGCCTGCATGGTGAATCTCAAAAGTTAAGTTACCTACTTAATTTCTGACTATTCATTCCTTTGTGGCATAGCTTCTTTTTTATAGCTTACTGAGATCATTTAAGTAATCTTTAGTCTGACGATTAATTAAATATACAACGTCTAACTCTAAATGGTTTTGATTAAGCCAAATATCTGAAACCTTTAATTGAGGTCCATCTTCGTCTTCTAATTGATGCTTTCGGCAATATTCCGCTAGAATTTTGTTAATTTTAGATTCAATTAAATTAATATCCATACTATGTTTGAGGTTGGCGTGATAATTAAAACCAACAACGGATTGCCCCCAAACGTCTGCAACCGATTTTCCTTTTGCTCCATCAAATTCCATACCATCCATTTTAAGCTGCTTAGCTACTTGGATCATGGCATTATTTACGATTGTTTCACTTGCATTTCTAACTATTGTAGCTGCTTTGGTAATTCTTTTCCTTTTTATATATGTAAGAATTAATAGCACTGCAACTAAAATAATTAAGAAAATTATAATTAATGACTTAATTAGCATTTTTGATACCAGTCCCTCCGCCTTTCAAGGCTATGTTTCTATACTTATATCAGCCTCTATGATAAAATGTTTAAAGATGCGTTGTAGTAATACAACTTATTGAACGGGCAAAACTTTTATTTTTATTTGAACACATTTTTACGAAAGAAGGAAGAAAAAAACATGATTTTTAAAGTTTATTATCAAGAATCTAAAAAAGAAACACCACGTCGTGAGAATACACACTCACTATTTATTGAAGCTGAAACGAAGCCAGATGCAATTAAACGCGTCGAAACTAACAATCCAGACTTCAACGTTGAACAAGTCGAATTGCTCGAAGGTAAGGCACTCGAATATGAACAACAAGGTGTAAATTACAAGCTAGTGGAGTACTAAGCTTATGGGTAAAATTAACATTAAAAATAACGAGACTGCCGTTTATGCAATCGGTGGCCTTAATGAAATTGGTAAAAATACTTATGGTATTCAATTTCAAGACGAAATTATTGTCGTCGATGCTGGAATCAAATTCCCTGAAGATGAACTATTGGGAATTGACTACGTTATCCCTGACTACCAATTTCTAGTTGCTAACCAACAAAAAATAAAAGCCTTAGTTATCACACATGGTCATGAAGACCACATTGGTGGTATTCCGTTTTTACTACAACAAATTAACGTTCCAATTTATGCTAGTCCACTTGCTGCCGCTTTAATTAAAGGAAAACTTGAAGAACATGGTCTATTAAAAACCACCGAAATCCATATCATTGATGAGGATACGGTAATCAAATTCCCTAAGACTAGCGTTAGCTTCTTTAGAACCACCCACTCGATTCCAGATACTTTAGGAGTTGCCGTCCACACTCCTTCTGGGGTGATTGTCGAAACTGGTGATTTTAAGTTTGACCTAACACCAACTACACATCAGCCACCTAACCTTCAAAAAATGGCTAAACTTGGTGATGAAGGCGTATTGTTGTTAATGTCTGATAGTACTAATGCTGAACGTGATGAATTTACTAAATCTGAACGTTGGGTTGGTAAGTCCATTCGTAAAATTTTCGAAGAAGTCGAGGGACGAATTATTTTTGCTACTTTCGCTTCTAACATTTCTCGAATCCAGATGGCAACAGAAGCTGCACTAAAACATGGTCGTAAAATTGCGGTTTTTGGTCGCTCGATGGAAGCAGCTTTAGTTAACGGCCGTGAACTAGGATACCTTGATATTCCCGATGACGCATTAATCAATGCCGAACAACTTAACCATTTACCAGCTAATAAAGTATTGATCATGTGTACTGGTTCTCAAGGTGAACCGATGGCAGCGCTTAGTCGAATTGCCAACGGCACTCATCGTCAAATTTCAATACAACCTGATGATACTGTCGTATTTTCAAGTAATCCAATTCCTGGTAATACTATCAGTGTCAATAAAGTTATTAACGAATTAGAAGAAGCTGGTGCTCGCGTAATTCACGGAAAAGTGAATAACATCCATACTTCTGGTCATGGTGGCCAAGATGAACAACGTCTAATGTTGCGTTTGATGCAACCTAAATATTTTATGCCTATTCATGGCGAATATAGAATGTTGCAATTGCATACTGAACTTGCTCATGACTGTGACGTACCATTCGAAAATAGCTTTATTATGTCCAACGGTGATGTTTTAGCCCTTACAAAGGACTCCGCTCGTCGTTCTGGTCATTTTAGTGCCGGTGATGTATATGTAGATGGAAATGGTATTGGAGACATCGGAAACGTTGTTTTACGTGATCGTCAATTACTTTCTGAAGAAGGACTTGTGGTTGTCGTTGCAACAATTAACCTAAAAACTAAGATGATTGAATCCGGTCCAGATCTTTTATCACGAGGATTTGTTTACATGCGAGAATCCGGTGAATTAATTAATGAAGGTCGGCGTCGAATGTTTGCGAGAATTCGTCACGCAATGCGAAATCCGCACGCTAATGAAGCCTCTATTAATCGGGCAATTATTGATGATCTACAGAAGTTCTTATATGAACAAACTGAACGTCATCCTGTAATTATTCCAATGTTAATTATGGATTAATAAAAAACGCAATCTTATCAAACTCTGAGATAAATCTCTAATGATTGAAAAGATTGCGTTTTTATTTAGCTATAATTTTGCTAAACATGAAAAGTTCCCTTTCCCAAATTTTAAAAGGTAAAATAAAAAACGTCTCAACTAACCTAGGTTAATTGAAACGTTTTTTTCTTAGTTAATTTTAACGTACGCTACCAGCAAAACTTGGGTAGAAGTATGATGAAATTGTTGAAACCTTAGCATTTTGACCAAATGTTGGAGCATTTGCATATTGGTTGTTACCAAGATAAATAGCGACGTGATATGTTGAACCAGCGCTACCCCAGAATAATAAATCACCTGGTTGAGCAGCTGAAACAGATTTCTTTGTTACATATGATTCCATAGCTACAGTATAGCTTGGAAGACTAATACCAGCTGAATGTTGGTATACATATGAAACAAATCCAGAACAATCAAAACCTGAAGTTGTTTTACCGCCCCATACGTATGGGATTGTGTTATTAGCTAAAGATCTAGCTAAACCAGTAACAGAACCAGTATTTTGAGTAGTTGTTGTTGTAGCACTTGATGATGCAGCTGAACTAGCAACATTGGTTGTGTTAGTAGTTGTTGCAGCTGAACTAGCAACATTGGTTGCGTTAGTAGTTGTTGCAGCTGAACTAGTATGTGTAGCATATGAAGGAGTTGTAGCAGCGCTTGATGGTGCTACACTAGTTACAGCTTGTGATGTTACTGCACTACTTGATGGTGCAACTGAGCTTGCAGCTGATGATACAGCTGAACTTGGTGCTACGCTAGTTGCAGCTTGTG
>PPYF01241676.1_pt1 | contig 75308 bp, 60 predicted proteins | sample 1559871 | NCBI WGS metagenome assembly PPYF01 (sample SAMN08240021, study PRJNA423297) | Human gut metagenome, whole genome shotgun sequencing project.
AGTGGTCCGCAAGTGGTTAACCGGCCAAAAAGAGGGCAAAAAGAGGGTCAAGTGGTGCCCAAAGTGGTTAACCGAGAGCTGAATTTGTGGGTGTTTTGGGAGCTACTTTTCAGCCCTCTTTCCCCTCGTTTTTGGCTGTGGCAGTTTGGCATAGTTTGACCTAATTTGAATTATATTTTGGAAACCTGCATTTATATGAGATATTCTGCGGAAAAATAGGAGCATTATGATAGAGACAGATATGCACAAATCTTTTGTGGGATAATGTGATGCAGTAAAAAAGCGCTTGACAACTCACCTTTCAGAGAATATGATAATACCATATTAAAAAGGTGATGAACGGAAAAAGTAATCGTGGTTCTGTCTGCAGAGAGCTGCCGGCCGGTGCAAGGCAGCGTCAGGAAGCGATGAAACTGGTCCGGGAGCTGTCCACTGAAAGCTGTTTTGCCGGCAGGATGGAACGGATTCCCACCGTTACAGGGGAGGCGCGTTGTTGGATGCGTATTGAGCGGCCGCGTTTGCGGCAATGAGAGTGGTACCGCGGAGTGAATGCTTCGTCTCTTAATGTTTGGATTAAGGGACGGAGCTTTTTTTATTCTTTTATATGTTTTTCGTCCCTGAGCGCTACGAATCATGAAAGTGAGGACAAGAAAATGGGCAGAACGATTAAGATTTTTGACACGACCCTGCGGGATGGTGAGCAGTCTCCCGGATGCAGCATGAACCTGAACGAGAAAATCGAAGTGGCCAGACAGTTGGAGGCGCTGCGTGTGGATATTATCGAAGCGGGTTTTGCTATCGCCTCCCCTGGAGATGCGGCGGCTATTGCAGCGATAGCGGATACCGTTAAAAACTCCACTATCTGCTCGCTGGCGCGCAGCAGCGAGAAGGATATCGACGCAGCATGGAATGCCATCCGGAAAGCGGAATCGGCGCGTATCCATACTTTTATCGCAACTTCTCCGGTCCATATGCAGTACAAATTGAAGATGACGCCGGAGCAGGTGATAGAGTCGGTCGCTCATCATGTTGCTTATGCGAAAAAATATTGCAGCGATGTGGAGTTTTCCGCAGAGGACTCCACCCGTTCGGAGCTTGATTTTTTGTGCCGTGTGTTTGAAACGGCTATCAGGGCGGGCGCTACGACGCTGAATATCCCGGATACGGTCGGTTATATGGTACCGGACGAATATGCGGCGCGCGTGCGTTATATCCGCGAGCATACGCAGGGGATTGAAAATGTCGTGCTGTCCTGTCATGTGCATAATGACCTCGGCATGGCGGTCGCTATCTCACTGGCAGGGGTACAGGCGGGGATAGACCAGATAGAGTGTACGATAAACGGTATCGGTGAGCGTGCGGGAAATGCGTCCATGGAAGAGTGCGTGATGGCGCTCAATACCCGTAAGGATGCCTTTGGTATCGAGTGCAATATCGATACAAAGCAGATTTACCGCGCCAGCCGTATGATTCAGACCATTACAGGCGTTTCTATCGCGCCGACAAAACCGATTGTCGGCGCAAATGCCTTTGCACATGAATCCGGTATTCATCAGCATGGCGTATTGGCAAATAAGCAGACCTATGAGATCATGACACCGGAATCGGTCGGGATTCCGAAAAATGCCATCGTTCTGGGGAAACATTCCGGAAGGCACGCATTTGAAGACCGTCTGCGGGAGCTGGGCTATTCATTGGATAAAGAAAGCCTTGATAAGGCATTTGAAAAGTTCAAGGTGCTGGCAGATAAGAAAAAAGTCATTAAGGACAGGGATTTGGAGGCATTGGTCGGTGCGGTTCCTGTTTCCGGTGCAGAACGATATACGCTGGACCGTTTTGTGATCAATTCCGGAAATTCCATCACTTCTACGGCCGTTATCCGTGTGAAAAAAGGCAATGAGGTATTTGAACGCGTCGCTGCATCGGATGGCCCGATCAACGCAGCGTTCCGTGCTATTAATAAGATAGTAGGTAAAGATATCGAACTGACAGATTATTCGCTGAATTCTGTGACGGACGGCGAGGACGCTCAGGCAGAGGCTATCGTTAAGCTTAAGATAGACAGCGGAGAAGATGTCGTAACCGGGCGCGGCGTTTCGGTTGATGTGATAGAAGCTTCCATCAAGGCTTATATCAACGGCATAAACAAGTATTTTATCGAATAGGGACAGGGGGAAGCAAACGATATGGGAATGACGATGACGCAGAAGATACTTGCAAGGCATGCGGGGATGGAGGCAGTAACAGCAGGTCAGTTGATAGAGGCAAATGTGGATCTGACGCTCGCCAATGATATTACGGGGCCGGTCGCTATCCGGGAAATGGAAAAGGCCGGTTTTGATAAGGTGTTCGATAATACGAAAATTGCGCTGGTCATGGACCACTTTGCACCGAATAAAGATATTAAATCTGCAGAACAGTGTATGGAATGCCGGCAGTTTTCCAAAAAACACGGTATTGTAAATTTTTTTGATGTGGGAGCAATGGGAATCGAGCATGCGCTGCTGCCGGAGAAAGGACTGGTTGCGCCGGGAGAGCTGATCATTGGCGCAGACAGCCATACCTGTACCTATGGGGCGCTGGGCGCATTTTCAACCGGCGTCGGTTCCACGGATCTGGCGGCGGGAATGGCGACCGGTAAGGCATGGTTTAAGGTGCCGGGAGCGATACGGTTTGTGTTAAAGGGCAGGCTGAAGCCGTGGGTATCGGGCAAGGATGTGATACTGCATATCATCGGGATGATAGGAGTGGACGGAGCGCTGTATCAGTCGATGGAGTTTGCAGGAGAGGGAGTCGCGTCCCTGTCGATGGACGACCGTTTTACCATCTGCAATATGGCGATCGAGGCGGGCGCAAAGAACGGGATTTTCCCGGTGGATGAAAAAACGATGGCTTATATCAGGGAACGCGTCGACCGGGAGGTGACGGTATTTGAAGCGGATGAGGATGCGGTCTATGACCGGGAGATAGAGATCGACCTTTCCGCGCTCGAGCCGACGGTAGCCTGTCCGCATCTGCCGGAAAATACAAAGACGATAGCGGAGCTTGGGCATATCGAGATACAGCAGGCGGTCATCGGCTCCTGTACGAACGGCCGTATCGAGGACATGCGTGCGGCGGCGGCTGTCCTCAAGGGACGGAAGGTGCATCCGGATGTACGTACTATCATCATTCCTGCCACGCAGGAGGTTTATCTCCAATGCATGGAAGAGGGGCTGGCGAAGATATTTATTGAAGCGGGCGCAATTGTTTCGACACCTACCTGCGGTCCGTGTCTGGGCGGTCATATGGGTATTCTTGCTCATGGAGAAAGAGCCGTTTCCACGACGAATCGGAATTTCGTCGGACGGATGGGACATATTACCTCGGAAATTTATCTGGCAAGTCCGGCAGTAGCGGCAGCCAGCGCGGCAGCAGGCTATATCTGTGCGCCGGATGAGCTGAAATAAGAGAGGAGAGCGCGAACATGAATGCAAGAGGCAGAGTTTTTAAATATGGCGATAATGTCGATACGGATGTGATAATCCCGGCGCGGTATCTGAATATCGCGGATGCAAAGGAGCTTTCTTCGCATGCGATGGAGGATATAGACGCAGAGTTTGTCAAAAAAATGAAGCCGGGTGATATCGTTGCGGCGACCAGAAATTTCGGCTGCGGTTCGTCTCGTGAGCATGCGCCGCTTGTCCTGAAAGAGAATGGAGTTTCCTGTGTGATTGCAGCTTCCTTTGCCCGTATTTTTTACCGGAACGCTATCAATATCGGGCTGCCGATACTGGAATGTGAGGAGGCGGCAAATGCGATAGAGGACGGGGATATCGTTTCTGTCGATTTTGATACAGGCGTCATCACAAATGAGAGCAGGGGCGAAACCTATCAGGCAGCAGCTTTTCCGCCGTTTATCCAGAACATCATCAAGGCGGGCGGACTGTTGAAGTCCTTAAAAGAGCGGGAGGAGTAAGCCTATGGAATACAATATTGCAGTTGTCAAAGGAGACGGTATCGGGCCGGAAATCGTGACGGAAGCGATGAAGGTGCTCGACCGGACGGGCGAAAGGTTTGGCCATACGTTTCATTATCAGGAGGTACTGGCGGGCGGATGCTCGATAGATATGAATGGAGTTCCGCTGACGGAGGAGACAATAGAAATCTGTAAAAATGCGGATTCGGTATTGCTGGGTGCTGTAGGAGGCCCGAAATGGGACGAGGTTCCTTCGGAAATACGCCCGGAAAAGGCGCTTCTGGGGCTGCGTTCCGCGCTCGGTCTGTTTGTAAACCTGCGTCCGGCGCAGATGCATCGGGCGCTGTCAGACGCCTGCCCGATAAAATCCGAATTTATCGGAGATGGATTTGATATCCTGGTCTGCCGTGAGCTGACGGGCGACGTGTATTTTGGAAAACATTATCGCCGGGAGAGTGAAAAGGGCTGGGGAGAGACCGGCGCGGATGATATGAATTATTCGGTATATGAGGTTGAGCGTATCGGCAGGAGAGCCTTTGAAATGGCGATGAAGCGCAATAAGAAGGTGTGCTCTGTCGATAAAGCGAATGTACTGGAAACCAGCAGGGTATGGCGTGAGACGATGCATCGAATCCGGGAGGAATATCCGGAGGTGGAATATACGGATATGTATGTGGATAACTGCGCGATGCAGCTGGTACGCAACCCCGGACAGTTTGATGTGATAGTGACAGGAAACTTATTCGGCGATATCCTGTCGGATGAGGCGTCCATGATAACGGGCTCTATCGGTATGCTGCCTTCGGCATCCATCAACGAGAGCGGGAAGGGGATGTATGAGCCCATCCATGGATCGGCGCCGGACATTGCGGGCAGGGGGATTGCCAATCCGATAGCGACAATATTGTCCTGTGCGATGATGCTCCGTTATTCCTTTGGTCTCGGGGCGGAAGCGGATGCGATAGAAAAGGCGGTGGAGACGGTGCTCGATGCCGGGTATCGGACGGCGGATATCGCGGTAAAAGGCGAAAAGGCGCTGTCTACCAGCGAGATGGGGGCGCTTATCCGTAAGCAGATTTAAAACGGAAATGAAGTGAAAAAATCGGGAAGTACCGGATATGGACGGAGCTGATCTGAGAGGAGGCGTTTGTGCGCCGTCCTCTCGATTTTTTTGACGGGATGTGATAAACTAGCGGTAAAACAGGAAAATGAGGAATGTTTTATGAAAGCATTAACTTATACAGAACATGGAAAGTTTATACTGATGGACAAACCAAAGCCGGAGCTGATCGATCCCCGCGATGCGGTCGTCCGGGTAACGCTGGCATCCATCTGCACGAGCGACCTTCATATAAAGCACGGTTCCGTGCCCCGCGCAGTGCCGGGAATTACGGTAGGACATGAGATGGTCGGCATTGTGGAGCAGGTCGGAACAGAGGTGAAAACGGTCAGACCGGGAGATAGGGTGACCGTAAATGTAGAGACCTTCTGCGGCGAATGTTTTTTCTGCCGGAATGGATATGTGAATAACTGTACGGATGAAAATGGCGGTTGGGCGTTAGGCTGCCGCATTGACGGCGGACAGGCGGAGTATGTGCGTGTACCGTATGCAGACCAGGGACTGAACCGGATTCCGGACAGCGTCAGCGATGAGCAGGCGCTGTTTGTGGGAGATATTCTGGCAACGGGCTTCTGGGCAGCGAGGATTTCGGAGATTTCGCAGGAGGATACCGTTCTGGTCATAGGGGCAGGGCCGACGGGAATTTGTACGCTGCTGTGCGCGATGTTAAAAAAGCCGAAAAGGCTTATCGTATGTGAAAAAGATACGGCGAGAGCCGGATTCATGCGGGAGCATTATCCTGATGTGCTCGTCTGCGCTCCTGAGGAATGCGAGGAGTTTGTGCGAAAAAACTCTGATCACGGAGGAGCCGATGTGGTTTTGGAGGTCGCAGGCGCGAAGAATACTTTCGAACTTGCGTGGAAATGTGCCCGTCCCAATGCGGTCGTGACAGTGGTTGCGCTTTATGACGAGGCACAGAGTCTTCCGCTGCCTGATATGTACGGGAAAAATCTGATCTTTAAAACAGGCGGTGTGGACGGCTGCGACTGCGCGGAGATACTGGAACTGATAGAGGCGGGGAAAATCGATACAACGCCGCTCATCACGCATCGCTTTGCCCTGGAGGATATCGAGCGGGCATATGAGGTATTTGAAGGCAGGCAGGACGGCGTCATCAAGGTGGCTGTGACAATGTGTGCCGGGCGGCAGTAACAACAGATCATGGATCAAAATAACAGAAAAATGCGAAGGAGAACGAGAGAATGGAAAAGTCAACGGTTTATTTTACGGATTTCCGATGTCAGGTAGGGACGAGCCAGCTGGATAAGTTAAAAAAGCTCTGTATTGCAGCGGGGATCAGAAATATTGATATGAACGGTAAGTTCGTAGCGATCAAGATGCATTTCGGAGAATTGGGAAATCTTGCATTTCTGCGTCCGAATTATGCGAAAGCGGTAGCTGATTTGTGTAAGGAGCAGGGCGGGATGCCGTTTTTGACTGACTGCAATACGCTGTATCCGGGCAGCAGAAAAAATGCGCTGGAGCATCTGGATTGTGCGAATCTGAATGGATTTAACACGATTACAACGGGCTGTCAGATCATTATCGGAGACGGACTGCGCGGAACGGACGAGGTAGAGGTACCTGTCGCAAATGCAGAGTATTGTCCTGCGCCGAAGATCGGACGGGCGGTAATGGATGCCGATATTTTTATCAGTCTGACACATTTTAAGGGACATGAATCTACGGGCTTTGGCGGCGCGATCAAAAACATCGGCATGGGATGCGGAAGCCGCGCCGGGAAAATGGAGCAGCATACAAGCGGAAAACCTGCAATTGACGCAGAACTGTGCAGAGGATGTCACCGCTGCGCGAAAGAATGCGGAAGCGATGCGATTTCCTATGTGGACGGTAAGGCAGTAATCGATTATGATCTGTGTAAGGGATGCGGACGTTGTATCGGTGCATGCAGCTTTGATGCCGTATACAATTCCAATGACTGCGCAAATGAGCTTTTGGACCGGAAGATGGCAGAATATGCGATGGCAGTCTGTCAGGACCGCCCGTGCTTCCATATTTCGCTGGTGCAGGATATCAGCCCTAACTGTGACTGTCATGGCGAAAATGATGCGCCTATCCTTCCTGATATCGGAATGTTTGCAAGCTTTGACCCGGTTGCGCTGGATCAGGCGTGCGCGGATGCCTGTCTGAAGGCAACTCCGATTGCGGACAGTCAGCTGGGCGAGCATCTGGCACAGGAAAACTGGCATTGTCATCATGATCATTTCAAGGATTCCAATCCGAATATTGAATGGAAGGCGACACTGGAACAGGGCGAAAAAATCGGCCTTGGTACGAGAGAGTATGTGTTGAAACGGATCTGAAATGGCAAAGAATTATCAGAAAACTATTTATGCCTGCTTTACGGGGTATATTGTGCAGGCAATCGTCAATAATTTTGTACCGCTTTTGTTTTTGACCTTCCAAAGTACTTATGGGATTCCTCTGTCACAGATCACATTGCTGATTACGCTGAATTTTCTGCTTCAGCTTGCAGTTGACCTGTTGTCCATCGGATTTGTGGATAAGATAGGTTATCGGGCGTCAATGGTGATCGCGCACATCTGCGCGGCAGCGGGGCTGGTGCTTTTGACAGTTCTGCCTGAGGTGATGCCGCCCTTTGCCGGACTTTTGACAGCTGTGCTAGTGTATGCAGTGGGCGGCGGGCTTTTAGAGGTTCTGGTCAGTCCTGTGGTGGAGGCGTGCCCGACCCGAAATAAGGAGAGCGTCATGAGTATGCTGCATTCCTTTTACTGCTGGGGACATGTGGGAGTGGTGCTTTTGTCCACTCTGTTTTTTGCGGTATTCGGGATCGAAAACTGGAAGTTTATGGCGTTAATCTGGGCAGTGATACCGCTTGCAAATGCTGTCGCGTTTACACGCGTGCCGATGGCGCCGCTGGTAGAAGAAGGGGAAAAGGGACTGCCGTTAAAGGAGCTGTTTTCTACGAAGGTATTCTGGATTTTCCTTTTGATGATGACATGTGCCGGAGCAAGCGAGCAGGCGGTGAGCCAGTGGGCGTCCACGCTGGCGGAAAAAGGGCTGGGGGTGAGCAAGACTGTCGGAGACCTGGCAGGTCCGATGGCTTTTGCCATACTGATGGGAGCTTCCAGAGCCTTTTACGGTAAATATGGGGAAAAAATCGATTTGGACCGGTTTATGAAACTGAGCTGTATCCTGTGCATGATTTCCTATCTGAGCATCGCGCTCATCCCCATCCCGGCGGTGGCACTTTTGGGCTGTGCGCTGTGCGGAATGTCGGTAGGTATCATGTGGCCGGGCACGTTCAGCAAATCTGCGGCGGTGTTAAGACAGGGCGGCACGGCAATGTTTGCATTTCTGGCGCTGGCAGGAGATCTTGGCTGCTCAGGAGGTCCGACGCTCGTCGGATTCGTGTCAGGTCTGTTTGGGGAAGATCTGCGGAAAGGAATTTTCGCAGCGCTTATCTTTCCGCTTCTGCTTCTGGCAGGGCTGTGTATGGAAAAGAGGGCAAAAAAGGCGGCTGTGTAAGCCGCCTTTTTTTGCAGAAAATCAAAGCTTTCCGATGAGATATTCCTGTCGGCCATCCCGTAAAAAGACAGGGAGGGTGTCCAGAGGAGCGTCGGCATCGATCCACTGACCGCCGGAATAAATCTGACCGGTGCGCGCGTCCGTCCAGGATGCGCCGGAAGGAAGATACACCCGGCGTTTTCTTGCCTTTTCGTGGCATACGGGAGCGACGAGGATATCGGATCCGAACAGGTAGGAATCGGTGATATCCCAGCATTCCTTATCATCCGGAAATTCATAAAACAGGGCGCGGATGACCGGGTCGCCGTTTTCATGTGCCTGCCTCATAAGAGACCTTGTGTAATCACGAAGAAGCTCCCGGAGCTGGATGAATTTTACAAGGATGGGGTAGGCTTCCTCTCCGAAGCTCCATACCTCATTATCAGCGCCTGTGCCTTCCCGCTCTTCTCCGGCGCGGTTTATGATGGGAGAAGAAGGCTGGCGGCAGCCGTGAAGCCGCATGACAGGGCAGAAGGCGCCGAACTGGAACCAGCGGACAAGCAGCTCGCGGAATCCCTCGTCAGCAATCTGTCCCCCATGGAAACCTCCGATATCGGTCGTCCACCACGGGATACCGGACAGACCCATATGAATGCCGGCGCATATCTGTTTACGGAAATCCTCGTAGGTTGACATGATATCGCCGGACCAGACAAGTGCACCGTAGCGCTGACTGCCGGCCCAGGCGCAGCGGATGAGGTTGACGATGTCATCCTGTCCGCTTTCCTTTTGACCTTCGTAAAACAGGCGGGCATATTCCCGGGGGTAGATATTGCCGGTTTCTATAACGGGGCCTGCATGATACCGGTAATTTTCATATTCATAGGTAGTAAATTCCGGTTCCGCCTCGTCCAGCCAGAAGGTTTTGATGCCGAGATCAGCATAATTTTTTTTGCATTTTTCCCAGACATATTTCCGCGTCCGGGGATTGGTGGCGTCCATGAACACGTTGTTTCCATGGAATATCATCTGTACGTCGATGCCGGAATTGATTTTGACGAGCAGCCCCTGCTGTTTCATTTCTTCATAGTTTTCACTGCGCCAGTCCACCTGCGGCCAGATGGAGACCATCGTTTCAATCCCCATTTCCTTGAGCTCATCGACCATGGCTTTCGGGTCAGGGAAGTATTCCTCGTCAAAGCGCCAGTCGCCGCAGCGCGGCCAGTGATAGTAATCGATGACGATAACGTCAAGCGGAATGCCGCGTTTTTTGTATTCGCGGGCAACGTTCAGAACCTGTTCCTGATTGTAATAGCGCAGCTTGCACTGCCAGAAGCCGAGTCCGTATTCGGGCATCATCGGGGCTTTTCCGGTAGCGTCCGCATAGGACCGCTCGATGGCGGCAGGAGTGTCTCCGGCGGTTATCCAGTAGTCCAGCTGGCGGGAGGAGCGGGCGGTCCATTCGGTCGTGTTCATGCCGAAATGTACTTCTCCAACGGCGGCATTGTTCCATAAAAATCCGTATCCGAGGCTGGAGATATAAAAAGGGATGCTGGCCTGGGAATTGCGGTGGGCGAGCTCCAGATTATAGCCCTTTAGGTTCATTGCCTCCTGCTGATATTGTCCCATACCGTAAATCTTTTCAGACGGATCGGAAACAAAGGTTGCCTTTAAAGAGTAGCCGCCTCCGGGAAGAGCCTGAAAGGAACGGGGGCGGAGGCAGAGCGCTCCGCCATTGGGGATTTCCTGTAAAAGAATTTCATTTTTTTGATTATAAAAGGTAATCTGAAGATTATTTCCCCAGGGCTGAACGATAAGTTCAGCACGGATTTTTCCATTGGTGATGACGGCTTTCATGTCCTCGACAGAGATGTCCGCCTGTGAAAAAGCCGGCTGCAGAAGTGCTGCGCTGCTGTCTTCGATGTCGCCTAAAATGGTTGAGCGGACGCGCAGGCTGTCGGGCCCCCATGGGCTTACCATCACGGTTTCGCCGTTTTCCCGGAAAATAAGGCTGTCGTTTTGAATTTCAAAATACTGCATATATACCTCCTTAAAGCGCTGTGAGCTTTTGAGCTGTATTTTCTTTCTGGTTTAAGCATAATCCGGGATACTTAAAAAGTCTTTCATAATTTTGTGCAAACATGGTACAATATTGATGTATACCATTGTAATAGAGGGAAAAATAGCATGAAAAAGGGGTTGCGTAAGTGAGACAGGATAAAAAGGGGAGTTATAGAGAAAATATCGTGCATATGACAGGAGCGCTGCCCTATTCCGTTCATCGGAGTTTTTTTGGGGAAAGAGATACACAGGCGCTTTATCTGCACTGGCATCCGGAGATGGAGCTGTATTATCTGGAGGCAGGGACGGTCAAATTTGTTGTGGAGGACCGCAGTTTTATTGTATGTGCGGGGGAAGCGGTTTTTGTTCCGGGAAATCTTTTACATGGGGCGACTTCTCTGGAAAACAGAGGCGGTTCGTTCCGCGCGCTGGTGTTTTCGGGCGATCTGATCGCAGACCCGGGAAGAGGGGCGGGATTTGTACGATATTTGCAGCCGGTGTTTCAGGACGCGTTGGAATGCTGTTGTATTTTGCGGAAAGAGGAAGACTGGCAGCAGGAGGTATTGGATGATTTAAAGCGGCTTTTTGAACTGGAGGATATCAGAGACGGAGGAGGAGCGGACTGTCGTCTGGCAGCGGCAGGACTTATTGCGGTCATCTGGCAGCAGCTTTACAACAGATGCTTTTCGAAGACAGCAGCAAAACAGCGGCCGGAGGATATGCAGAAGGTAGCAGATTATATCCAGGCACATTACCAGGAAGAGATTTCACTGGAAATGCTCGCGCAGACCGCCCACATGAGCGAAGGGCAGCTGTGTCGCAGATTTCACAGGGATATGGGGGAAACGCCATTTACCTGGCTGAAGCGGTGCCGTATAAAAAAGAGCTGTGCATGGCTTGCTGCATCCGATAAAAAAGTGGCGGAAATATGTACTTTATGCGGCTTTAATAACGTCAGCTATTTTAACAGGGAATTCCTGCGGGAAATGAAAATCACTCCTTCGGAATATCGGAAATTATGTAAAAATCCTTTTGATAAAACAGGGGAATGAAGCTATTTTGTTTCCAGAATCAATTTGAGCTTAGAACTGGTTGTACCAGGATTAAAAGAGGGCATCTCGACCGGCGCCTCCTTTTGTGGTATAATCCAGTATTATGCCATCATGAAGGGAGGCGTTTTTTAATGGGCGGACAAGAATCTGAAAAAACGAAAAAACACATATGTGCCGGTCTGTTGGCCCATGTGGACGCGGGAAAGACTACGCTTGCGGAAGCAATATTGTACCGGACGGGAATGCTGCGCAGGCTCGGCAGGGTAGACCATCAGGACGCCTTTCTGGATACGAACGAGATGGAACGCGCGCGGGGGATCACTATTTTTTCAAAGCAGGCGCGGCTGGATATAGGAGATTGCAGCGTGACGCTTCTGGATACGCCGGGACATGTGGATTTTGCGGCGGAAATGGAACGCACTCTGCAGGTACTGGATTATGCGGTGCTTGTGATAAGCGGAGCGGACGGCGTTCAGGGGCATGTGGAAACGCTGTGGAGGCTTCTGGCGCGTTATCAGATTCCGACGTTTTTGTTTGTCAACAAGATGGATCAGAACGGCACGGACGAAGGGGTGCTCATGGAAGAGCTGCAGGAGCGGCTGGATAAAAACTGTGTGCGTCTGATGTCCATGCCGGAGACGGCGGATGAAGAAGCGAGGGCAGCCGGGGCACAGCCTTTTGGGAGCGGTGCGCTGGCTGTAGACGAGGATTTTTGGGAAAATGCAGCGATATGCGACGACGGGCTTTTGGAACGGTATCTGGAAGGGGAAGAGCCGGACTGGGAAGATATTGCCGGTCTGGTTCGGCTGCGGAAGCTGTTTCCGTGTTTTTTCGGATCCGCATTAAAGGTGTGCGGCGTAGACGGACTGCTGGCGGGAATGGAAAAGATGATGCGCCAGAAGCAGTATCCGGACAGCTTTGGCGCGCGGGTCTATAAGATAACGCGGGACGGTCAGGGCAATCGTCTGACTCACATGAAGATTACGGGAGGCAGCCTGAAGGTCAAACAGCTTGTATCAAACGGGGAAAATATAGGTGGCAGAACTTCCGGCGGCAATACAAATGTCGAAGGTACAGAGGAACGTTGGGAAGAAAAAGCAGATCAGATCCGGCTGTATGCGGGAGACGGATATGAAAATGTGACGGAGGTATCGGCTGGGGAAATCTGTGCGGTGACGGGGCTTTCACGAACCTTTGCGGGGGAAGGGCTTGGAATGGAGAGCGAGCCGCAGATTCCGGTGCTGGAGCCGGTTTTGACTTACCGGATAGAGCTGCCGGAGGACATGGATACGCATACGATGCTCCGTCATCTGCGTCAGCTTGAGGAGGAAGAACCGGAGCTTTCTATCGTGTGGGAAGAGGCTTCAGGGGAAATCTGCGCCCAGGTAATGGGAGAGGTGCAGATGGAAATCCTGAAAGATCAGATCCGTGAGCGGTACGGCGTACAGGTATCCTTTGGAGAAGGAAGTATCGTTTATAAGGAAACGATTGCAGAGTCGGCAGAGGGAGTAGGACATTTTGAACCGCTGCGGCATTATGCAGAGGTGCATCTTTTGCTGGAGCCTTTGGAGCGCGGCATGGGGATGCAGTTTGGCACGGCGTGCAGTGAGGATGTGCTGGACAGAAACTGGCAGAGGCTGGCAATAGGGCAGCTGGAGGAAAAACGCCATAAAGGTGTGCTGTGCGGAGCAGAGGTCACGGATATGAAGGTAACGCTTTTGACCGGGCGGGCACATTTGAAGCATACGGAGGGCGGAGATTTCCGGGAGGCGGCGTGGCGGGCGCTCCGTCAGGGGCTGATGCGGACAAAGAGCATCCTGCTGGAGCCGGTTTACGAATTCCGGCTGGAACTTCCCGCGGAGAATGTAGGACGCGCTATGACAGATGTCCAGAGGATGTATGGCAGCTTTACGCCGCCGCAGCTGGAGGGAGAACGCGCCTTACTCACGGGAAAGGCTCCCGTCGCCTGCATGAGAGGCTATCAGCAGGAAGTAACGGCATATACGAGGGGGCGCGGCCATCTGTTCTGTACGTTAGGCGGATATGAGCCGTGCCACAATGCAGAAGAGGTGATAGCGGCTGCCGGGTATGATCCGGAAGCGGATTTGGACAACACGCCGTCTTCTGTATTTTGCGCGCACGGGGCAGGATTTGTTGTGCCGTGGGACCAGGTGGAGGAATATATGCACCTGGAAGCCTGCTATGACCCGGATACATGGAATAAGGACAGCGCGGAAGAAAACGGAGAGGTTTTTGACGGCGCTGCCGGCATCCCGGACGGCAGCCGGCCGAAAAAAGGGCGCAGACAGGAAGCAGAGCAGCCCTTTATCAGTCAGGAAGAACTGGAAGAGATTTTTAACCGGACATACAGGAAATCGGAACAGGAGCGCGGCGGTTATAAAAAGCGACGGCAGGAGCAAAAGCCCGGGAGGCTTTTTGAGCGCAGCAGCTTTGAGGTAGATAGCTTCCCCAAAAGGACGGCAGAAATAAAAAAGCCGGAGGAGGAATATCTCCTGGTGGATGGCTATAACATCATTTTTTCATGGGAAGATTTAAGGGAGCTTGCGAAGGTGAATATCGAGAGTGCGCGGGGGCTTTTGATGGACATGCTGTGCAACTATCAGGGCTTCCATAAATGTACGCTCATCCTCGTGTTCGACGCCTACCGCGTGGAGGGCGGACAGGGGAGCGTGCAGCGTTATCACAACATCCATGTGGTATTCACAAAAGAGGCGGAAACGGCAGACCAGTATATCGAAAAAACGGTACATCGCATCGGGCGGGGCGCGAAAGTGACGGTTGCTACGTCGGATGCTCTCGAACAGGTCATCATTTACGGACAGGGCGCGCGCAGGATGTCTGCGCGGGAGCTTTTGGAAGAGGTTGAGGTCACGCAGAAGCTTATCCGGGAGCAGATGGAAAAAAGCCGTGAGCCCAAAAAGAGCGGAGAAGAAAAGGTCAGAGACCGGAATTATCTGTTTGACCATTTTCCGGAGGAACTGGCGGAATATATGGAAGATGTGCGGCTGGGGCGCAGGGAGTTTTGAGGGGATTGTACAGGAAAGAAAAATGCGGTAAGATGAACTCAGGCGTAACAGTTTCTGTGATTTAAATTGATATTTTGGGAGGAAATACACATGTTTTTTACGGAAAGAAAGCTGGAAGGCAGGATTGCTGAGCTGGCGCAGTACCGTTATCGGGAGACGAAACCCTTTTCAGAATTTCTGGCAAAACAGGATACGTCAGGGCTTGTGAACCCGGATGCGCCGACGGATTTTTCAGGATGGGAGAAGATGCCGCTGGGCGCTGACTGGAAGGGGCGCGACCTGTATCTGTGGCTGCATGCTGACGCACATGTTCCTGCAGAGTGGGAAGGAAAGCGCGCGGTCGGTGTGTTTGACTTTGGCATGACGGGAGACGGGAATAATTTCGGATTTGAATCGCTTTTATATGTAGATGGGGAGCGTTATCAGGGGGTGGATGCAAACCATAAGGAAGTATTTTTTAAGCCGGAGAAATACGGCAAAGAGGTGAGTCTTACGTTTCGCCTCTGGTCGGGACTGGAAGGCGGCGGACAGCCCAGGGAGATGGAGCACCGCTTAAAGAGCGCATTCCTTGGATGGCTGGATGAGAGTACGGATGACCTGTATTATCTGGGCTCGATGGTGCTCAAAACGGTACAGCAGCTTTCAGAAAAGGAGCCGCTGCATCATGAGCTTTTGACCGCGCTGGACAGGGCGTTTTATGTGATAGACTGGTCTTATCCGGGCAGCGACAGCTTTTATGAGTCTGTAAAAAAGGCGGATGATATGCTGAATGATGCCATTGACGGAATGGACAAGCGTTCTGATATCAATGTTTATACGGTAGGACATACTCACATCGATACGGCATGGCTGTGGAGACTTAAAAATACCCGTGAGAAGTGTGAGCGTTCCTTTTCAACGGTAATGCGTCTGATGGAGATGTTCCCGGAATATTTCTTTCTGCAGACACAGCCTCAGCTGTACGAGTGGGTAAAAGAGGACAATCCGGAGCTGTATGAACAGATAAAAGAGCGGGTTGCGCAGGGACGCTGGGAAGCGGACGGCGGTATGTGGGTCGAAGCGGACTGTAACTTGACAAGCGGGGAATCGTTGACCCGTCAGATACTGCTCGGAAGCAGGTTTATAAAGGAAGAGTTCGGAAAGGACGTTGAATTTTTATGGCTTCCGGATGTGTTCGGATATTCATGGGCTCTGCCGCAGATTTTGAAAAAATCCGGCATCGATATGTTCATGACAACGAAGATAAGCTGGAATCAGTATAACCGGATGCCTCATGATACATTTTACTGGAAGGGCATCGACGGCAGCAGGGTACTGACACACTTTATCACGACACCGGAGCCGGACCGTCCGGAAGACAGCTGGTTTTATACTTATAACGGGCAGCTCGTCCCCCGCACAGTGAAGGGCGTCTGGGACAGCTACAGCGAAAAGGAGATGAACAGGGATCTGCTCGTATCCTACGGCTATGGCGATGGCGGCGGCGGGGTGAACCGCGACATGCTGGAGCAGCGCCGCAGGCTGGATAAGATTCCGGGGCTTCCTCATGTGAAAACATCGACGGCGGGCGCATATTTCAGAAAGTTAAAAGAAAACGTGGAAAAGACCGACCGTTTTGTGAACACATGGGACGGAGAGCTGTATCTGGAATTTCACCGCGGAACGTATACAAGCCATGCGCATAACAAGCGTATGAACCGTAAAATGGAGCTTTTGTACCGTGAGGCGGAATATTTTACGGTGCTGAGGGCGCTTTTGGGCGGTGATTTAGCGCTCGCGCAGCAGGAAAAGCTGACGGAAGGCTGGAAGCACATTTTGACGGACCAGTTCCATGATATCATTCCGGGCTCTTCGATATTTGAGGTATATGAGGATTCCAAAAAGGATTATGAGTGGATAGAAAAGATCGGCATGGAGGTGGAGGAAGCGTTCCTTACCGATGCCGCAAAGCCGGAGAAAAACGTATTCACCGTATTTAACAGCAGCGGTTTTCGTATGGATGGAACGGTTGTGCTTCCTGCATCAGGAGAGATAAGGAGAGCCCGTCTGGCAGACGGGACGATTCTGGACAGCCAGCAGACAGACGGCGGACTGGCGGTCTATCTGCCGGAAACGGCTCCTATGGGGGCGGTGTGCGTGACGCTGGAGGAAGGCGAAGAACCCGGGATGCATGAGGATACCAGGTTTGTCATAAACGGACGCCGTATCGAGACTCCTTTTTATAAGCTGGAGCTTAACGAGGCAGGGCAGATAACCCGCCTGTTTGACAAGGAAGCCGCCCGTGAGGTGCTGCCGGAAGGCCAGCGCGCCAACGTGCTCCAGGAGTTTGAAGATAAGCCGATGGGGAGCGACGCGTGGGATATCGATATTTTTTATCAGGAAAAAATGAGGGAAGTGACTGATCTGACCGAGTTTTCCGTAAAAGAATGCGGCACAGTGCGTCTCGTGCTTCATATGGCGTGGAAATATATGAATTCCGAAATTGAGCAGGATATGATTCTGTATGCTCACAGCCGCCGGATCGATTTTGTGACAGAGGCAGAATATCATGAGCGTCATCAGCTGTTAAAAGCGGCGTTCCCGGTAGACATCCGCACGACCTACGGGACTTTTGACGTGCAGTACGGCAATGTGCGCCGGCCGAACCACTGGAATACAAGTTGGGACCAGGCGAAGTTTGAGACGGTCGCACATCGTTTCGCAGACCTTTCCGAGTATGGTTACGGCGTCAGCCTGTTAAACGACTGCAAGTACGGTCATGATGTAAAAGATAATGTGCTTCGTATCACACTGATCAAGGCGGCGACATATCCGGATCACAGTCAGGATCAGGGCCATCATGTGTTCACTTATTCCCTGCTGCCTCATGACGGCGATTTTGTGCAGGGCAAAACAGTGCAGGAGGCGAGCGGATTAAATATGCCTCTTCATGTGACGGCAGGACGGACAGAGCTGCCTTTTGAGAGCTTTATCGAGTTTGACCGTGAGTGCGTAGAGCTGGATGCCGTAAAGAAAACAGAGGACGGAAGATATATCGCTGTCCGATTCCATGATTTTACCGGAGGAAGCCATAAGCTTACGTTGAAAACGGGATTTGGATGGAAGAGGAGCTGCCTGTGCGACCTTCGCGAGCGTCCGCTGGAGGACTGGAAGGAAAGCGGCGATACAGGGGAGCTTTCGATGACAGTAAAACCTTATGAGATAGTGACGATATTATTTGAAGTGTAAAAATGATGTTGGGAGCAGCGACCGCGATGGCGCTGCTCCCTTTTGTATACTCCTGTGATGTTTTCAGTCGTCGATTTCCCAGTCCAGCACGGTGCCGTCTGCCGCGTTTATTTCAAATTCATATTCCACACCGTTGTAAACAACCTTGCCCTCGTAGGTTACAAGACCGTCGTCCCGGTCTTTTTCAATGCGGATATGGGAATCGTTTGCGCCGGGGACTTTAGCGAGAGCAATCTTCTTTGCCTGTTCGAGAGAGATTTCCGCGCCGGGCGTCTGGCTTGCGGCAGCAGGCGTCTGGTTTGCGGAAACTGTGCCTTTTTCTGCTTTTTTACCGGCGTATTCCGTTTCGGAATCAAAGCTTAAAATGGTGCCGTCAACAGCATCGATATCATAATCGTACTCTTTGATGCCGGAAAAAAATTCTACCTCATATTCGTGCCGTCCATCATCATAGTCGCGGCCTACCCACAGATAAGATGCGTCTGCCTCTGCGATGCCGGCGTGTTCGAGGGCGATTTTTTTTGCGGCTTCTTCTCCGATATCATTGGATTTGGCGGTCTGCGTCGCAGGAGTGACCGGAACAGAGGCACTTTTGGCGCCTGATGCCATGAGCTCCTGACTGGAGGTGATAGCCTGCGTGGGAGCGGCGTTGGACTGGCTGCCACACGCGGCAATGATTCCTGCGGTGAAAAGTGTTCCGAGCATCAGACCTGCGATAGCTTTATAATTTTTCTGTTTCATAAAAACATCTCCTTTCAGCGGTTCGTTTTCCTTTTGTGATTTAAGGATATCGCGGAAAGATGAAAGGAACATTAAAGTTTTTCATTTTTTAAAAATTTTTTCGGGAAGGAGAAGGTAAATTCGGTCCCTTTGCCGACGGCGCTGGAAACCTGAATCTGTCCTCCATGGGCTTTTACTATCCAGCGGACCATCGAAAGACCGAGCCCGCAGCCGTGTCCTTCGTTGCAGGCAGACTCTGTCCGGGAAGGCTCGACCTGATAGAAACGATTCCATATCTTGTCGAGGCTTTCGGGAGGGATGCCGATGCCGTTGTCACGCACGGAGCCGGAGATGAAGGTCTTATTGTCGGAGAGAGAAACGCAGATGTTCCCACCCTCTTTCCCGTAGGTGACGGCATTTGCGATGAGATTGTCAAAAAATCGTATCATCATCGTTTCATCCGCCGTGATAAAAAGTCCTTCCGGCAGGTCGGTGAAAATTGTGATGCCGCGTTTTTTAGCGGCTTCTGCATGACCTTCGCAGACGAATTCTGCGAGTATGGAGAGGTCGAGAGGTTCGGGATGAAGGGCAAGGCGGCTGCTTTCGGCACGGGCCAGAGTGAGGAGCTGGGAAATAAGTGCAGACATCCGTTTTGCCTGTGAGCGGATGACAGACAGCGCCTGCGTGCGTTCTGCATCGGAGGACGTTTCTTCCAGCGCATATTCGCTCTGGGACAGGATGACGGAGAGTGGGGTGCGAAGTTCGTGGGAAACATCGGAATTGAACTGCTTTTCCGACTCAAAGGAGGTTTGCAGCCTGTCCATCATCCCGTCAAAAGTATGTGCCAGCCGATGGACTTCGTCCGCACCCGGAGGAATATCCAGACGCCGGGAAAGGTCTTCTCCTGTGCTGATGTGCTCTGCGGTTTCTGTCATTTTTTGCAGGGGCATAAGGGCGCGGCGGATAATGGAATATCCTCCGGCAGCAGTCAGGATGATGAAAAAAGGAGACAGGATAAGCGCACAGAACACAACTGTGCGCAGGGAGGAGTCGGAGAAGGACGGCGAGAGGATGCCGCGTACCCAGACAGTACCGTATCCGGAAATGTCCTGACAGGAGTCATAGACAAACCACTGCTGTCCGCTGCTGTGCACCTGTTGGAGCGTATCTTTGATGAGTACAAAGGCGCCGTCAAAGGAGGCGGGGATCCTGCCGTAGATAAGGGCGCCTTCGGAATTATAAACGGACAGATAAATGCCTTCTCCCAAATAATTGATATCGTCATCAAATTCCAGAGCGCTTTCCTCATAGTCGATTTCCAAAAAGCTGCGCAGGACCGTATCCTTTAAATGGGTTTTGGCGTCGGAAAGCATGCGTCCGTTTGCGAGAAAAAGCACGAGAAAGAGCGAGGCGAGTACAAAGCCGGTCATGAATACGGTATACCAGAGCGTGATCTTTTTTTTGACTGACATCTGTTTCATGGAGTCTCCTTTAATACATAGCCCGCGCCGCGGACTGTGTGGATGAGCTTTTGCTCAAAGCCGTCATCGATTTTTTTGCGCAGATAGCGGATGTAGACGTCTATCACGTTTGAACCGCCGGAATAATCATAATTCCAGATATGCTGTTCTATCTTGTCGCGGGAGAGGACGATACCCTTGTTGCAGGCAAGGTACTCCAGAATGGCAAATTCCTTTACGGAAAGCTGGATGGGGATACCTCCGCGGGTAACGCTGCGGGCATCGCAGTCTACAATCAGGTCGGCGATGCGGTAACAGCTGTCTGTACGCTCTCCCAGCCGGCGCAGCATGACGCGGATGCGGGCGAGCAGCTCATCGAAGGAAAAGGGCTTTGTCAAGTAATCGTCAGCTCCGGCATCGAGACCGCTTACCCGGTCGGAAACGCTGTCCTTTGCGGTCAGCAAAAGCACGGGGGTACGCATCCCTTTTGAGCGGATGGCACGAAGTACGTCGAGGCCGTTTTTTTTCGGCATCATGATATCCAGAATGGCGGCGTCATATTCTGTCATGGAAAGGCACAGCAGAGCTTCTTCCCCGTCCAGACAGGAATCCACAGTGTAGTGGTTTTTTTCAAGGGTCTTACAGATGACATCGTTTAAATCGGGTTGATCTTCGGCAACTAACAGGCGCATGGGAATTCCTCCTTCTATACGGATATTGCGCAGGACGGCGGCACGGGACCTGGCGCGTTTTGCTTTGTGCAGCCTCAGCTGTGACGACGTCTCCATAACTTTAGTATACTGCGAAAAAGCGTTGTCTGCACCAGAAATTTTCAGGAAACAGCTTTCCGGCCCGCGTGCTTTTGCCCGGCAGAACCGGAAGGGGAAGCCGTTATATTTTTCATGAAAAACATGGGGAACAGTACTTGTTTTTTAGTCGGGTTCTGCTATAGTTAAGAGAACAGGCCGAAAGATAAACGGGGGCAAAAGAGGAAGATGAAACAGTTTTTAAGCAAAAAATTCGACAGTCCGTTATTTGACACAAAACAGATTTTTTCGATGCTGACGCCGCTTATTATGGATTCGTTTTTTGTATGTGCGATAGGCATACTGACGACGGCAATGATAAGCTCGTCCAGTCAGGAATCGGTATCGGCGGTAAGCCTTGTGAGCCCACTCTATATGATGATATATGCGGTCTACAATGCGATATCGGCGGGCGGAACGGTCGTGGTGGCCCAGTTTAAGGGAAAGGGCGATATTGAGAAGATGAAACGCGCGGCAGGGCAGCTGATGGTGGCAACGCCGCTGTCCGCCCTGATTGCATGCGTGATACTCGTTGTGTTCGCAGACCCGCTGGTACATACGCTGTTCGGGGGCGTTGGAGAGGCGGTGCTGGCAAAAGCGGAGCAGTATCTGATAGGCATTGCGATATCCATGGTTTTTCTGGCGGTATATATGAGTGGATTTGCAGTGTTTCGGGGACTCGGCGAGACAAAGCTGTGCCTGAGGCTGACAGTCATTATCAATCTGCTGCATTTTGTGGCGAGCTTTGTATTTATCAATCTTATGCAGCTCGATATCATGGGGAGCGCGCTGGCGCTGAATCTGGCGAGGTTGGTGGGAGGCGCTGCCGCGATATGGATGCTGTTGTCTCCAAAGAGCATCCTGCGCGTGGAGAAAAGGCATATTCTGCCGCTGGATAAAAAGATTTTGAAGGAGATTTTCAGAATAGGTATCCCGTACGGAATGGAGCAGCTTTTTATGAACGGCGGCGCCATGATAGTGCAGATATATATCGCGCAGCTGGGGGCGGTGAGCGTGGCGGCAAACGCGGTTGCAAATTCGACGTTTTCCCTGTTTTATGCGGCGCCGGGCGCGGTCGCAACACTGGCGGTGACGGTAATCGGACAGTGTATCGGTTCAGGGGATAAGGCGCTCGCACGCCGGTACGGAAAGTCGATGATATGGCTGTGTACGGCACTGACAGTGGTTTCCCTTGCGGTCGGTCTGCCGCTCATGCCGCTGATATTAAAAATGTATCAGGCGCCGGATAATACGGTATCTGTCATTTACAGCGTGTTGGCGATTGCGGCGGTATGTATGCCGTTTTTCTGGCCCGTGTCCAACATCCTTCCGGCGGTCATGCGTTCGGCGGGAGACGCATCGTATGCGTCCTATTTCTCACTCGTGACTATGTGGGCTGTCAGGGTGGCGCTGGGGTATGTGCTTGCAGTCTGGCTGGAACTTGGCATCCAGGGCGTATGGATTGGTATGTGCGTGGAATGGGCAGTTAAAACACTGGCATTTTGGAGAAGATTTAAAGGCGATAAGTGGCTTTCGCATAAGCAGGAGATATGATGGATTACTGTTTGCGCCAGCCTCAAATACTTGCCGTTTGAGGCGTGAGAACATATAAGATAGCATTTGGAGAAGAGGAATGTGATGCTGGGAGACAGAGAGCGGTTTTTAGAAAAATATGCAGTCCCGGAGGAACTTTTTGAGCAGTCGGGGATGGAATGGGATGAGCTGTGTGCCATAGCGGAGGACTATGCGTACCGGGTGGACGGTTTTTATATGATAAGGGATATGTTTTTGAAAGAGCTTATCGAAAACCGCGAGGGGCAGACAGGGCTTCATTCCTATCGCACGCGCATTAAGACACCGGGACATCTGGTGGAAAAGATAATCCGCCGCAGAGTGGAGAATTACGAAAAATATAAGGATCTGACGAAGGATAATTATCTGAAATTTGTGACGGATATTATCGGATTTCGGGGACTTTTGCTGTATCGGGAGGATTGGGTAGTATTCCACAAGTATCTGCTGGAACACTTTGAGAACAGGCCGGAATGGTATGTGAAAAACTGTATCTCAGATTTTGAGGAATGCCGTGACCGCTATATGGCGGAAGCGCCAAAGGTGCATATGCGTCCGGGAGATTTTGCGGATATTTATGCGGACTGGATACCGAAGGAAAATATCTACGATCAGAAATATTATCGTTCGGTGCATTATATCCTGAAATACAGAGGCGTTTATGTGGAGGTGCAGGTGAGGACGCTTTTTGAGGAAGGATGGGGAGAGATAGACCATCATATCCTCTATCCTTATAAAAAACAGGATCCGATGCTCGCGGAATTTTCAGAGCTTTTGAACCGTCTGTCAGGAATGGCGGATGAAATGGCGTCTTTTTACCGGCGCCTGCAAAATGTGCCCGGCGAGAATTTCATGGACAAAAAAAGCATGGTCAACAGTGATTTTATGCGTGAAGAGGATGAAGAAACAGACTTGTAAAAGAAGTGCGCAGGGAGTAAGATAGGGGTATAAAGGGGAACAGGAGGGAAATCCATTGAAACTGAATTACAAAAGAACATTTCTGATAGGACTGGCATTTTTGTCCATCAGCGCATTCTGGCAGATGTATGACAATATCGTGCCTTTGATATTGCAGGGGACATTTCATCTGAACGAGACGGTGACGGGGACTATCATGGCGGCGGATAACGTACTGGCGGTATTTCTTCTTCCGCTTCTCGGTACCCTTTCGGATAAGGCGGATACAAAATTAGGAAAGCGGACTCCGTTTATCGTGGCGGGCACGGCGCTGTCAGTTGTTTTAATGATGCTCCTGCCCATAGCGGACCGCACGGAAAATTTTGTATTATTTGTAGGAGGTCTGTTTTTCCTTCTGATAGCGATGGGACTTTACCGGTCTCCGGCAGTGGCGCTTATGCCTGACCTGACGCCGAAGCCTTTGCGGAGCCAGGCAAATGCCGTCATCAATCTTATGGGGGCGGTAGGCGGCATCTATACGCTGGGGCTCATAAGCCTGTTATTAAAAGGCGGAGAAAAGCCGGATTATACGCCGGTATTTATCGGCGTTGCCGGGCTGATGGTCATTTCCGTTGTGCTGCTCGTGCTCACGATACGGGAAAAGAAGCTTTCCGCTGAAGTGGCTCTGGAAAATCTTGAAGAAGAGCCGGAGGAAGAGGTAAAAGCGGACAGGACCGGAGTGCTCGCACCGGAAGTAAGGCGAAGCCTTCGCATGATATTGATTTCTATTTTTCTGTGGTTTATGGCATATAATGCCGTAACGACGGCATTTTCAAGATATGCCCGCACTGTATGGGGGATGGAAGGCGGCGGTTTTGCGAACTGTCTGATGGTGGCGACAATCGCTGCTATCATCAGCTATATCCCGATAGGCATCATCTCTGCAAAAGTCGGCAGAAAAAGGTGTATCCTGGGTGGACTGACGCTTATGCTCATCAGCTTTTTCGCTGCGATATTCTTTCGGCAGTATCATGTGTCGATAAACCTCGGTTTTGCGCTCATAGGTATGGGCTGGGCGGCGGTAAGCGTCAATTCTCTTCCGATGGTGGTGGAGATGTGCTCCAGCGGAGATGTGGGAAAATATACGGGACTGTATTATACGTTTTCGATGGCGGCGCAGATATTCACGCCGATATTGTCCGGAGCATTTTTGCAGTATGTATCGTACAGGACGCTGTTTCCTTACGCATGCGCGTTTACGGTAGCGGCGATGGTGACGATGAGCATGGTGCGGCACGGGGACAACCGGCCAGAGTTAAAAAAGAGCCTGTTGGAACATTTTGATACGGAGGACTGAAGATGAAAAAAAGAACGGCAGCGGCGCTGACAGCCGCAGGAGCTTATCTGTATGCGGTTTCACCGCGTTTGGCAGACCGTCCGGAGCGGATGCCGAAGGTATATTATGCGCACAGAGGACTGCACGATAATATTTCAGACGCGCCGGAGAATTCACTCGCCGCTTTTCAGAAGGCTGTGGATGCAGGCTATGGTATTGAGCTGGACGTACAGCTGACCAAGGACGGCAAAGTAGTTGTGGTACATGATTTTAACCTGAAAAGGATATGCCGCATCGATGCAGATGTGGACAGCCTGACCTATGAGGAGCTGAAAAAGCTGTCCATTTACGGGAGCAGCCAGCATATTCCGCTGTTTACAGATGTCCTTGAGCTCGTGGATGGAAAGGTACCTTTGATAGTAGAGCTGAAGTATAAAAACAGACAGAGCGGCATATGTGAAAAGACACAGGATATCCTGAACGGATATGAAGGTGTTTATTGTATCGAGTCATTTCATCCTCAGGTGCTTAAGTGGTATCGCGACAATTATCCGCACATCTGCAGGGGACAGCTTTCGATGAATTTTCAGCGGGACGATGGCTCGAAAGGAATCCAGTATTTTGTGATGCGTCATTTATTGACGAATTTTCTGACGCGGCCGGATTTTGTGGCCTATGACTGTCGTGCAATGAACGCAGTATCCAAGACAATCTGCCGTACATTGTTCGGCTGCCCGGCTGTGGCATGGACGGTAAAGTGTCAGGCACAGCTTGACGCCTGCCGCAACAAATTCGACTATTTTATTTTTGAAAGCTTTGTGCCAAGAGATTAAAAGGAGGAAAAATATGCATAATCAGTTGACGGAAAACGATATAAAAAAGATGGAAGAGGAAATCGAATACCGGAAACTGATCGTTCGTAAGGAAGCGCTGGATGATGTGAAGCAGGCGCGTGCTCAAGGCGATCTGTCGGAGAATTTTGAGTACTATGCGGCAAAAAAATTTAAAAACAAAAACGAGAGCCGTATCCGGTTTTTAGAGCGGATGATAAGAACTGCGGAGGTCGTTTCGGATGAATCTGCCGAAGATGAGGTCGGCATGAACAACCGTGTTGAAGTATGGTTTGAAGAAGACGATGAGACAGAGAGCTATAAAATCGTGACGACGATGAGGCAGAATTCCCTGGAAGGGCTTATTTCCGGGGAATCGCCGCTTGGCAGGGCTCTGCTTGGGAAAAAGATTGGTGACCGCGTTTTTGTGGACATGGGAAATGGAGCGGGCTATCATGTGGTGATACGCGCGATCGATAAAAGCGCGGGAGAGGACGATAAGCTGAGAAGCTTTTAGGTTTTGGAAAAGAGAGGACAGCATGAAGGTTATGATCACCGGCGCAGGCGGTTTTTTGGGAAGCCGCCTGCTTTCTTTTTACAGGGACAAATATGAGGTATGGGGAGTGGGACACAGGGAGCTGGATTTTACGGATGTGTCAGAGACGATGAAGGCGGTAAAACGTTTTTGCCCGGATGTGCTCGTACATTGCGGAGCGGTATCGGATGTGGGAACGTGTGAGAAAGAGCCGGAGCGTTCGTTTCTCGTAAATGTAACGGGCAGTGAAAATCTGGCAAAGGTGTGTGCTGAAACCGGGACAAAGATGGTATTGTGCAGCTCTGATCAGGTATATTTTGGGGAAAACGGAGCGGATGAAAGGGATGCAGCCGCATTTCTTCAGCCGCATGGAGAGGAGGAAATTTTAAATCCGCATCCGGTCTATGGTAGGCAGAAGCTTTTGGCAGAGCAGCTTTGCCTTGCAGCGCTGCCCTCCTGCGTGTGTCTGAGACTGACATGGATGTATGATGTTCTGACATCAGAAGAGAGGCAAAAAGGAAGGACAAATCTGGCATCAATGTTTTTGGACGCGATGCAAAATGAAACGATGGTGAGTTTTTCCGCAACGGATTGGCGCGGAGTAACAGATGTGAACCTGTCGGTAGCTAATATGGAAAAGGCATGGGAACTGCCCGGCGGCGTTTACAATTATGGAAGCGCTGCCTGTGGAAGCATATATGAGGAAATGCGGCGGGCGGCAAAAGAGCTGGAGCAGCGTATCGGGAAAAGAGTCAGGATTGAAGAGGCTCCGAAGGGAAATCTTCGGAATCTGACGATGGATACGGGAAAGGCAGAACGTTTCGGTATCAGATTTCCGGAGACGGCAGAAGGGCTGGCCAATTTTCTGGCTGGTATCAAAATATGAAAGGAAGGCATCTTTTTGGATGCAGGTATCCCGATAATAAAACCCCCGCCGGAACACTTTGGAAAAATGTTCCGGCGGGGGTTGATGTTGCCTGTATGACAGCAGAGTTTATTCTATGGCTTTGCTGTCTTTGGAGGGGATGTCACTGCCGTTTGCACCGGTATCACAATATCCATCTGTATCGTTTTTGACGGCGATTTTTCCAACGATAAGGTCTATGACCGCCGACGACAGAGATACGGTGATGAGTGAGAACAGAATTTTTTTTACCGGGATATAGCTTAGCGAGAGCATCAACACCGTGAAATCGGTGAAAAAGTATGCGCGGGAAAGCTTAAGACCGGTAAATTGATGGATGATGAGCGCCAGCGCATCGTCGCCTCCTGAAGCGCCGCCCCTGCGGACAATGAGTCCGACGCCGACGCCGACAAACAGCCCGCCGAGTATCGCCGCGATGAGCGGACGGTCAGAAAAAGACGGGAGCACCGGTCCGGTAAATTCCCAGAGGCGGTACAGCAGGGCATAGCAGCAGGTCGAAAAAAAAGCATTTTTTAAAAATGCAGAGCCAAGGAGTTTCCAGCCGACCGCATAACAGGTGAGGTCGAGAATAAAGGAAAACACACCGGGTGAAATCCCTGTCCAGTGGTTTAAAAACAGAGTCAGCCCCAGTATTCCTCCTTCGGTTATCTGGCTTTGGCTGTGGATGTTGAATAACCCAAACGAAAGGACAGCTGCGCCGAGTACCATGGAACCGTAGTGCAGAACAGTATCTTTATTTAATTTTTTAAAACGCAATTTCTAAAAATCCTCCGACTCTCCGGCAAGTCTCTGGCAAAGCTCCAGAAAAGGCTTGCCGTATTTTTGATATTTGAGCTCACCGACGCCATGGACGGTAAGCATTTCTTCTTTGGTCTGAGGCAGAAGGACGCACATGGATTCCAGCGATTTGTCAGAAAAGACAAGATAGGGCGGAATATGCTGTGCGCGGGCGATTTCGGTTCGCAGCCTGCGAAGCTCCTCGAAAGGGGCGCTTCCGGAATGAGCCGAACGCTTTCTGCCGTTTTTGTCCGTGCCGGGCGCATTCCCGGCATCGGCAGGCGTCTGCGTAGTCTTCCTTGCCGCCTTCATCGAGAGCACGGGGCGGAATTCCCCGGTTTCCGAAAAGAAGGTCAGTCCCTTTTCCTTCACTTTTAATATAGGAAACTGGTCATCAGTGACGACCAGATAATCCGTCAAGATAAGATGATTGAGCACCTGACGTAAAAATACGATGGTCTGGAATGCCTGTGAGCCGTAGTAATGATTGGAGTCCAGGCCAAAGCGCATCACTTTCTCATTTTTGCTCCCGCGCAGTGTGTCCAGAATGACATTGACGCCAAAACGCATGCCGCTCGTAAGGACGCAGCCTATCAGGTCGTTTGCGATGGAGGTGATGTCTACGGTTTCAAAGGTATTCAGACAATTGCTGCAGTTGCCGCAGTAATTGGAGCCGTATTCTCCGAAATAGCGCAGCATGTAGTCGCGCAGACAGTCGGTGGTGTGGCAGTAAAACGTCATTTTTTTGAGACGTTCCCGGTCGCGCTGTTTTACAAGTTCCAGCGCTTCTCCGGTAAGCTCGTCATTGTCCCGGTCCTGCTCGATGAAAAACTGGTTTGTGATGACATCCTGACCGCTGTAAAAAAGGATACAGTCCGCCTTTGCACCATCGCGGCCGGCGCGGCCGGCTTCCTGATAATAGCTTTCCATATTTTTGGGCATATTGTAGTGGAGCACAAAGCGCACGTTTGATTTGTCGATACCCATTCCAAAGGCGTTGGTCGCGACGATGATGGGAGCCTCGTCATAGGTAAAAGCCTCCTGATTGGCACGCCGCTCTTCGTCGGATAAGCCCGCATGATAACGGGTGGCGGAGAATCCGTCCGCCAAAAGTCTGTCGCATACCTCTTCGACATTTTTTCGGGTGGCGCAGTAGATGACGCCGGAGTTGTCGGGATGCGCGAGCAGATATTCTCGGATGCCGCGGTATTTGTCCTTATCATGACGCACTTCAAAATAAAGGTTTTTCCGGTCGAATCCCGTGACAGTCACATGGGGCTCTTCCAGGCAGAGCATCCGGATAATGTCCTCTTTTACCTCCTTTGTGGCGGTGGCGGTAAACGCGCCGATAACCGGACGGGAGGGAAGGAACTGGATAAATTCGGGAATCTTTAAATAGCTGGGGCGGAAATCCTGCCCCCACTGGGAGACGCAGTGCGCTTCGTCCACGGCGACCATGGAGATCGGTACAGATGAGGAAAACTCCATAAAGTCATCGGTTAAAAGGCGCTCGGGAGCGACATAGATGATTTTATAACGTCCTTCCTTTGCGAAAGCCAGAGCCTTTTTGTATTGATTCCATGAAAGGGAGCTGTTTAGATATGCCGCATGGACACCCATCTGGTTGAGGGCGCGCACCTGGTCTTTCATGAGTGAGATGAGCGGTGAAACGACAAGTGTGATATCGGGCATTAAAAGAGCGGGAACCTGATAACAGACAGATTTCCCCGCACCGGTCGGCATGATGCCGCATACGTCCTGTCCGGAAAGAAGGCAGTCGATGAGCTCCTCCTGCCCCTCCCGAAAAGAATCATAACCGTAATATGTTTTTAAAATATCATATTTTGTCTGACAGTTTGCGTTCATTAAAATGCTCCCTTTCCTCCCTTTGCGGGATGTATCCAAGATTCTAGCATGCTTTTGTAAGAAGGGCAAGGGGCGTGAGAACGCGGTTTGGGGGTGAGTGGGCCTCTTTTACGCAGTAAAATTGTCAATAGGCCCGCGAATGCTGCTGTTTGCCGACAAGCCGGCAAACAGCAACAACTGATAAAATGAGGATAGAATCTTTGAAATTTATGTCTTGAAAGAAGTCGGAAAAACCTTTACTATATAGGTATAAATTAAGAGGAAAAAGGTGCGTAGAGCGCACCGGGAGAGGAGTACACCACTGATGAAAGAGAATTTACCTGAATCTTTACAGAAGCTGATCCATAAGGTTGAGGAGACGTTCCATGACGACCCGGATATGGTGAACCTGTTTATCAACTGTTTTTCCAACACACTTGATACGACAGTAAAGAAGATGGATGACGGTACGACCCATGTGATAACCGGCGATATCCCGGCGATGTGGCTGCGCGATTCCGTAGCGCAGGTCCGCCCTTATCTGGTTGCTGCGGCTGAGGATCAGGAGATTTCCGACCTGCTGGCAGGCCTGTCCCGCAGACAGTTCATGTTTGTGAACCACGACCCTTATGCGAATGCATTCAATCAGGAAGATAATGGCCTTTGCTGGACAGAGGATGAAACAGACCGGACGAGTGGCTGGCTGTGGGAACGCAAATATGAGATTGATTCTCTGTGCTATCCCGTGCAGTTCGCATATCTGCTTTGGAAGAATACAGGACGCACAGACCATTTTGACGAGAATTTTGTAAAGGGTCTGCACACTATCCTGAAGGTATTCAAGACTGAGCAGTGCCACGAGGAGAAGTCTCCTTATTATTTCCGCAGAGAAGGCTGTTACTATACGGATACCCTGTCCAGAGACGGTAAGGGCGCTCTCGTAAAATCCGGCATTGGCCTGACATGGTCCGGCTTCCGTCCCAGTGATGATGCCTGCATTTACGGATATCTTATCCCGTCCAATATGTTTGCAACGGTTATTCTCGGTTATATGGAGACAATTGCGCGCGAGGTATTGAACGATGACCTGCTTGCAGCGGAGGCTGCTCAGCTCAAAGAAGAGATACACAATGCGATTGAGACGCTGGCTATTGTGAACAACTATTATTATGGCAAGGTTTACGCATATGAGATAGATGGTTTTGGCCAGTACATGCTGATGGACGATGCAAACGTACCGAGCCTTCTGGCAATGGATTATCTCGGATATGAGGCAAACGACCGGGAGGTTGTGGAAAATACCCGTAAATTTATTTTGAGCTGTGCAAATCCTTACTATTATGAAGGAAAATGCGCGAAGGGTATCGGAAGCCAGCATACGCAGCCTGGTTATATCTGGCACATCGCTCTGGCGCTTCAGGGTCTGACCAGCAAGAAGCAGGAGGAGAAACTGGAGATTCTGCAGATGATGAAGGCAACAGATGCAGGCAAGGGCATGATGCATGAAGGCTTTGATGTGAACGATCCGACCAAGTACACAAGAGAGTGGTTCTCCTGGGCGAACGCAATGTTCTGCGAGCTCGTTCTGGACTACTGCGGTATCCGCGTGGAAAAATAAGAAACTGACAGTTTCGATATAAATTCCGCAATATAAAAAAACGCTCCGGCTGACAGCTTGAATCGTCAGCCGGGGCGTTTTTTTATACGATAGGAAAGTTCTTTTCCTATCGTATAAAAAACATGATTATGCGCACTCGCGCAGAGAGAAAATATTGCCTGTTGGCAGTGTTCGCATGTGACGCGAATATGCGCCCGGTGCGGGTGTGCGCCTTGGCACACACTTTTTCAGTGAAATGTATCCACCGAATAGTCATGATAATGAAAGCCGAACCATCTTCCGGGCATATCGCCGGGGAAGCGGGGGGCATCCTGCGTAATAAAATATCCACGCTCGTCTAGCGCTTCCGGGGTATATTTTTTGGTATGTTCCAGAAGTATCGCGAACAGTCTTTCCTTTTCTTTCTGCCATGCAGGATCATTCGCTAGATTATGCCGCTCCATCGGGTCGGCGTTTAAGTTGAATAAAAGCGTATGGTCGCCAACGGAGGAATAAACGAGCTTTATCTTTCTTTCCATGACACAGAAGTTTTTGTTTAAGCTGTTGCCGAAAAACAGCCTGTCATCGGAAAGGGGCTCCAGCAGATTTTTTCCGGAAACTGGAACGGGGGAGGAAAGGCCCGCCATGGAAAGTATCGTCGGGTAGAGGTCGACGAGGTCTGCAGGCGCTTCAACACTGCAGTTGTGCGGAATATCCCTGCCCAGAGGCGGCATGATGAACAGCGGCACATGGGCGCTTCCTTCAAAGAACAGGTTTTTTTGAGACATATGGTGATCACCGAGCATTTCTCCGTGGTCGGATGTAAAGATGATCCATGTGTTTTTGAACAGGTCATGCTCGCGAAGGGCTCCGAATATCCGGCCCAGCGCGTAATCTATCTGCGTAATGCAGGCGTAGTAGGCGCGGCGGGATGCAAGACGCTGTTCTTTTCCAAGCAGATGCATGTTCGTGTTTTCATAGGCTCCGGCAAGAAAGCCCTGCGGCGTGCTCTCTACTGTCTCCGACCAGTCTCCGGTGACCGGTTCGGGCATGGGGATATTGTCGTAGAGTTCCCAGAAATCGCGGCATGGGTCAAAGGGGGGATGGGGCTTTGTAAAGCTCGTCCATAAGAAGAAGGGGCGCGTCTCGTCTCTTGTTTCGATGAAGTCGATGGTCTCATCCGCTATCCAGGTGGTGATGCTGTCTTTTACATCGACCGTTGAGATGACCGGTTCCATTTCGCATTCTCCGATGCCGTGGATCTTCGGGCGGGCAGCGTCCTTTTTCCCGTCATATTCGCGTATATAATCCAGCGGCAGCCGCATATGCTCAAAGCCATAGTGGGCGCGGGCGGGATCGAAGTGCATCTTGCCCTTTGCGCAGGTCTGGTAGCCGGCGTCTGTCAAAACTGCGGGCAGGGTGGAGCGGTCTTTTGTGCACGCCTGCATAAACGCCGCGTGGGTGGCGTTTGTCACGACGCCGCTTTCAAAGCCCTGCCGTCCCGTCATGATCGTGGTGCGGGAGGGCACGCAGATTGGGCAGCTTGCGTAACAGTTTTTATAGCTGATACCCATTGCCGCCATATAATTCAAGTGCGGCGTAAAGATGCTCTGATTCCCCCATGCGTTGATGGTGTCAAAGCGCTGCTGGTCGGTTGTGATCAGCAGGATATTGTCTCTTGCCATGAGAAAATACCTCCTCTGTTTAGTACCCTCAGTATAGGAAAAACAGGCGCTCCGGTCTACCCTAAAAACGTTAGATATGCTGATTAAAACATTAAACAGTTTATACATATGAAAAAAAGCGGTTTTTTGAGGGGTTTGAAAATAATGTGTAAAAAGTGCACAAAAATATGAGCAGAATTTGTATATTGAAACTCATCTTTTTTTACTGGTATATAATAAATTTTAGGTTGAAAAGTAATATTTACTAATATATAATGAACTTAAAGTTCTGATGAGGTGTGGAATACGGCGAGAAGGAGGAAAAGAAAAAGATGAGCAAACAAAAAAAAGACCACAGGGCGAAGAAGCGCCGCTGGGGCAGAGATGATACAGAACTGACGCTGCTTGCGCTGCCGACGACGATCTGGTATGCGCTGTTTTGTTTTGCGCCGATGTTCGGTATTATCATCGCATTTAAGAATTACAAAGTATACGGCAATTTCCTGCAGAGCTTCCTGCAGAGCGAATGGGTGGGATTTGAGAACTTCGAGTTCCTGTTTTCCTCCAACGACATCTGGATGATTATCCGCAACACGCTGGGATACAACATCATATTCATTATCCTGAACATTGTAGTCCCGGTAGCGGCGGCAATCGCGATCGGACAGCTTCACAACAAGAAGATGGCAAAGGCATACCAGACGGCGATGTTTATGCCCTATTTCCTGTCATGGGTCGTTGTAAGCGCGCTGGTATGGGCGTTCCTTTCCTTTGACAAAGGTCTGGTAAACGGTATGCTGGAATCCTTCGGGATGGACAGGCAGCAGTGGTATATGAAGCCGAAGATGTGGCCTCCCTTCCTTGTATTTATGAACCTGTGGAAGGGCGTCGGTTACGGAATGGTCGTATATCTGGCAACGATCACCGGTATTGACAAGACCTATTATGAGGCGGCGGGCATTGACGGTGCGACGATCTGGCAGCAGATCCGCTACATCACGCTTCCGCTGATGAAGACGGTTATCATCATGATGTTCATCATGGCGGTAGGACGTATCTTCTACTCCGACTTCGGTCTGTTCTATCAGGTGCCCAGAGATTCCAACTCTCTGTACAACTACGTTTATACATTGGATGTATATGTGTACAAGCAGTTGAAGACGTCTACCACGGGTATGGCGGCAGCAGCAGCGTTTGTGCAGTCTGTCATGGGCTGTATCACGATCCTGACGGCGAACGCGATCGTGCGTAAGGTAGACCGCGAGAGCGCGATGATTTAAGGGAGAATTGATATGGAAACAACAAAACCGATTAAAAAAAGAAAAAAGAATGAGCCGGACGGCTTTGACCGGTTTAACCGGATCTCAAATACGTCCAATGTGATCTTAAATGTTATTTTCCTGATCATGTCGCTGACATGCATCATTCCGATACTGCTTGTTGTGGCGATCTCATTCTCCGCAGAGCAGTCCATTACGGAATACGGCTACCGCTTCATTCCGAAGATTTTTTCACTGGAAGGCTATACCTTCCTTGCCAACCAGAGCAAGATGATCCTGCGGGCGCTGGGGATTTCCCTGTTCGTAACGATTGTGGGAACGGTGCTGGGCGTTATGCTCACGACACTGATGGGATATGTGCTTTCCCGTCCCAACTACAAGCTGAACGGATTTTTAACGATGGTCGTGTTTATTCCGATGGTATTCAACGGCGGTCTGGTTTCCACCTACTTCGTAGTGAGCCAGCTGCTTGGCTTAAAGAACTCCGTATGGGCGCTGATTTTGCCGTTGGCGGTATCGTCCTTCAACGTCATTATCTGCCGGACATTCTTTAAGACGACGGTGCCGGAATCGCTGATCGAATCGGCGAAGATGGACGGTGCGAGCCAGCTGACGATCTTTTCCCGCATCGTGCTTCCGATTTCCCTGCCGGTGCTGGCGACGATCGGTCTGTTTTTGACATTTGCTTACTGGAACGACTGGTATCAGTCTATGCTGTATATCGACGAGAGCAAGCTGTTGTCCCTGCAGGCGCTGTTAAACAATATCATGGCGAACATTCAGGCGCTGGCAGCCAATGCGGCGACGCTGGGCGTATCCTCCGCCGAGATGATTGCGAATATGCCGAAGGAAGCTGCTCGTATGGCGATTGTGGTTATTATCGTGCTGCCGATCGCATGCGCATATCCTTTCTTCCAGAAATACTTCATTTCCGGTCTGACAGTCGGCGCGGTAAAGGGTTGATCCGGAAACGCTTACTATTGTAATATTTGTAATATCTTCCGGGATTACCGGTTGATATAAATAAGACGGCTGCCCGTCAGGACAGCCGCTTCAATAAAACTCACAGGAGGAACATAGTTATGAAAAAGAAGAGCTTAAAGAAACTTCTGGCTCTGGGTCTTGTTTCTGCAATGACAGCCGGCATGCTGGCTGGCTGCGGCAGCTCCGAGACTCCCGCAACAACACCTGCCGACGGCACGGAGGCTGCTCCCGCAGGCGATGACGCTGCAAAGGACGACACCGCTAAGGCTGACGGCGAAGTGCCCACCCTGATCTGGTGGACAGTAGGCGGCACGCCTGCAGACGACTTTGATGATGCGATCGCAGAGATCAGCGATTACACCGAGGAGAAGATCGGCGTAAGACTGAATGTTAAAGTTGCAGGCTGGGGCGAATATGACCAGAAGATGAACAACATCGTAAATACCGGCGAGTATTTCGACCTGATGTTCGTAAACAACAGCAACTACAGCAAATTTGTAAATCTGAATGCGCTGGAGAATATCACGGAGCTGGTTCAGACCGTAACTCCCGAGCTGTACAGCTTCATTCCCGAGGATCTCTGGAAAGGTACCCAGATCCATGGCAACGTATACGCAGTGCCGACCTACAAGGATTCTTCCCTGACACAGTTCTGGATGCTGGATCATCAGTATGTTGAAAAATATGGTATTGATGTAGAGAGCATCAAGGATTTTGAAACACTGGATCCCGCGATTCGCAAGATCAAAGAGGGTGAAGGAAGCTCCTGCTACCCCGTTCAGCTGTCTCAGGGCGCTACTTTCAACGGATTTTTCAACGGCTATGACGGTCTTGCAGGCGGTTGCCAGCCGATCGGCGTAAAGATTGACGATGAATCCCGCAAGGTTGTAAGTCTGCTTGAGCAGGAAGACGTAAGAGCAAACCTTGAGATGCTTCATCAGTGGTATATGGACGGTCTGGTAAACCCCGACGCAAACGTTATTACTGAGACAAATAAGGGAGCAATCTTCGGTACTGCACAGGGCTGGCCCGCAGCAGCTGCTACATGGGAATTAAACAGCGGTGTTGAACAGTACGATTTGGCTCAGGTATACGGTCCTGTTTACACAACCGAGACAATCCAGGGTTCCATGAACGCGATCTCCGCAAACTCCAAATACAAAGAGGAAGCGCTGAAGGTTCTGCAGCTGATGAACACGGATCCTAAGTTCCGTACAATGTGTGCATTCGGTACGGAAGGTAACTACATGCAGTATGAAGAAGACGGCACAGTAACCAGACTCCGTGACGACTGGGTATGGCCTTCCTACACACAGGGCACATTCTTCATCCTTCCTACCCTGCACGGCGAAGATCCCGATGCGTGGGAGCAGGTAAAGGCACAGAATGAAGCGGCAACTTCTTCCACATGTCTGGGATTTGCGCTGGATATTTCCAACATCCAGAACGAGATTGCAAACTGCAACACCGTTTGGGATAAGTACAAATACGACATGCTGACAGGCGCATCCGATCCGGCAGTTGTTGTGGATCAGTGCATCTCCGAGCTGAAGGCTGCCGGTCTTGATACCGTTATTGCCGAGGCTCAGAAGCAGGTTGACGAGTTCTTTGCACAGTAAATTGTATGCGCTAAGGCGCATCCGTTGTCAGGCATATTGACTGATGAGGAACTGAGGCCTTCCGAACTTTGGTTCGGAAGGCTTTTTGAATAGGCGTAAGCGGCAGCAGCCTGCGGTTATTCAAAAAGCCTTCCTGACAGAAGAAAAGAGCTTGCAGGAACATCCCGGACAGTCTATAATCAGAATGAATATAAAAACCGCTAAAAGGGTCTGGGACAGCATGAGGAGAGGACAGCAGGATGAGCAGATTTCACAACACATTTCTGGGATACCGCATTTACCGGAAAAAGTTTCTGGGAACAGTTGCAGTTGTTGTGCTGCTGTGTTCGGTCGTCTTTTTCGGAATGTTGTTCTTTTTTGTAGAAAAGTGGACGGGCGACATGAGGACCCAGTTGCAGAACCGGTTTCATGACAAGGAGAAGCGGCTGGAGCTTTTGCAGAACTGGACGGACAATTATGTGAACGGCATGTATGAGGACGCCATGGTCATGCAGGATCTGAAGGCGCTGTTTGAAGCTGCAAACCATATGCAGTATGTGCAGCAGCGGCGGGAGAACAGCCTGTCGCAGAGCAGCCAGATCCGGTATTTCCCGATGAATGCGCGCCAGCTTTTTATCGACAGGCGGGGACAAATCGGGGCGGTTTCTCTGGAATCGGATTCGGGCGTGAAGCTGGTCTGGATGGATCAGGGAGAGCTTTATGTCAATTTTGATTTTACCGGCGCCAAAGAGGCGGCGGAGCGTTTAAAACAGTGCGATCTGGAAGTGTCCTCCTATTCGGTCCGCGACCCTGAGAATATGGGAAAGGTGCTGGGCACGATGAGGTTCTGGGTGGACAGCGGGAATATTTACGAGGCGGAAAGTTCCCCGGAAGCGCCGTGGGCGCTGTTTGATACATACGGACGGATTTTGGAGGACGGAGGGCTGGACGGCATTGAGAAGGAATGGCTGGCGCAGGCGTCCCAGAAGGGGACTTCCTACGGCTGGCTGGAGGATACCGGGTTGGACAGGGTGTTTTTTGTCAAGATGACGTCCGGGCACGGAAGCTTTTCCTATGTGACGGTCAAGAGCGTGGGGGAGATCATTACGGACAATTCCCGCGTGATCGCAGTGCTTGCAGGGGCGCTGTTTATTCTGGCGGCGGGCGTGCTTTTGTTCAGCTATATGGAGATCGGGGCAGATGCAGAGTTCCTTTCGCGTATCATGCGGATGCTTTCCGATATGGAAAGCGGGCATTTTGAAGACATCCGCAGGCAGGAGCTGCCGCTGCGCCACAAGGAAAACGAATACGGGATGATTGCGGTCGCCTTAAAGGACGTAGGCGAGAAGCTTCAGGGCTATATCGAGACAGAATATATTTTAAAGCTGAAAGAGCAGGAGACGCAAATGCGGGCACTTCAGCATCAGATCAATCCGCATTTTCTGTATAATACATTGGAGATTCTTCGTTCCAAAGCGCTCTTGCAGGGAGATCGCGATATGGCGGATGCAATCGCGCTTCTGGGAGCTTTATATCGCGCACGGATGCATAAGAAGGACAGGATTCCTCTGGGTGAGGAATTTGAATTGCTGGAAACCTATTTAAAGATCATGTCGATGCGCTTTCGGGATAACTTTGTTTATCAGGTGGAGTTGGACAAGGAGATTGCTGACATTGAAACGATCAGCTTTTGGCTGCAGCCTCTGGCGGAGAACTTTTTTACCCATGGTTTTGACCGGAGCAGCCTTTATAATCTGCTGATTGTGACCGGGCACGCGGAAAACGGAGGTGCACGGATTGAGGTAATTGACAATGGCAACGGCATTGCGGAAGAAAAACTGGAAGAGATTCGTAAAAACATGTATGAGGGAAATGATGATCCGGATGCGGATATCGGACTGCGCAATGTATATATGAGGATGAATTATTTTTACAGAGATGGATTTACGATGGAAATCGGTAATAATGAAGAAGGAGGATTCCGGATTTCTATTTTTATTCCGGGAAAGATGGTAACAGATGTACACACTGGTGATCGTGGATGATGAACCGGCGATAGCAGAGGGAATCTGTCGGCTGCTGGATTGGAAAGAGCTGGGATTTGAACGGATTCGAACGGCAACAAGCTGTTTTGAGGTAGTATCTCATGTGGTTGACTGGAAGCCGGACGTCTGTCTGGTGGATGTGCGGATAGGCAATGAATTCGGTTACGAGCTGATAAACTGCTTGAACGGGATGGGCATCAAGTCAAATTATATCATGATGAGCGGCTATGACGACTTCCGGTACGCGTGCGAGGCGCTCCGGTGCGGCGCGCTGGATTATCTTCTGAAGCCTATCGATAAGACGCAGCTTCAGAAGCGGATAGAACAGATAGTGGTGGAGAAGCTGCACGGTACGGTCCGGAAGGAGCCGCGCAAAAATGAAGACCCGGTTTTGGAACGGGCATATGAGGAATTTTCGCCGCTGATCCGTAAGATAGTGATGATGGTCGTGATGGAGTACGGACAGCATATTTCGTTAAAGAGCATTGCAGACAGATTCAGGATGAACGCCACTTATCTGGGACAGATATTTATCAAGGAAACAGGCATGAAGTTTTCAGAGTATCTGATGGCATACCGGATGAATGTGGCGCGGGAGAGGATTTTGAATACTGATGATAAGATATCCGCGGTAGCGGCGGACGTCGGATATTCAAATATGAATTATTTTTATCAGCATTTTCATAATTATTATGATATCACGCCCTCCGAAATGAGGGCTGGTAAATAAGGAGGAATATGAAGAATGAGAGCCCTGTTTTTTGATATTGATACGCTTCGTGCGGATCATATGGGGTGTTACGGCTACGGAAGGAATACGACTCCCGTAATGGACGAGATAGCAAAGGAGGGCGTGCGTTTCGACGATTACTATTGTCCGAACGCTCCGTGCCTTCCTTCCCGTGCATCCATGATAAGCGGTCAGTACGGAATCCATAACGGAATCGTGGGACACGGAGGGACTGCTGCGGATATGCGCCTGCAGGGGACGACGAGAAGCTTTACGGACGATATGTCCGAGAACGGTCTGTTCATGCAGTTTCGGAGAGCGGGGATGCATACGGTGTCCTTCTCCACCTTTGCGGAGCGTCACAGCGCATGGTGGTTTAATTCCGGCTTTAATGAGTGCTATAATGTAGGAAACCGGGGCGGCGAATCAGCGGAGATGGTAACGCCGCACGTTCTGGACTGGCTGGAGAAAAATGGGGAGCAGGACAACTGGATGATGCACATCCATTTCTGGGACCCCCATACGCCGTACCGCACGCCTGCGGATTATCCCGACCAGTTTGCGGACGAGCCTTTGCCGGATGACTGGATAACGGAGGATATTTTTAAGGAACATCTTCTGCATATCGGTCCTCATGGTGCAAATGAGATCAATATGTGGAATGACGATGCAAATGCGGTGTGGCCTAAGCATCCCGGAAAGCTGACCAGCCTGGATGAAGCAAAAAAATTCTTAAATCAGTATGACAACGGTATCCGCTATACGGATGATAATATTGGTATGATCGTGGGATGGCTGAAAGAGCATGGTCTTTATAATGACGATCTGGCAATCATCATCACGGCGGACCATGGTGAAGATCTGGGTGAATTTGGAATTTATGCCGAGCATGGAGCGGCGGACGAGCCGGTATGCCGCATTCCGCTGATCGTGCGCTGGCCCGGCATGAGAAAGGGCGCTGTAGCAAAAGGATTTCATGATAATACGGATCTGGTGCCGACCGTTCAGGAACTTCTGGGGACGCCGAAGGTTTCAGACCGCTACCGGTATGACGGGGTATCCTTTGCAAAGACGTTAAAGGATGGAACGGATTGTTCCAGACCTTATGCGGTGCTGACCCAGTGTGCCCATGTGTGTCAGAGAAGCGTGCGCTTTGACGATTATGTTTATATCCGCACGGTACACGGCGGTTATCATCTGTTCCCGGACGAGATGCTGTTTAACATCAAGGAAGATCCACATGAACAGCATGATCTGGCAAAGGAACGCCCTGACCTGTGTGCAAAGGGCGCAAAGATGATACTCGACTGGAATGATCGGATGATGAAGACGTCCAACTATGATGTGGACCCGATGTGGACTGTGATGCGGGAGGGCGGACCGGAGCACTGCAGAGGCCAGCTGAAATCTTATATGGAACGCATCAAGGGCACACCCAGAGAATACGGCATCGAGCTTTTAAAAGAAAAATATGGAGATTGTGAATAATATGAAGAAATATCAGGATACATCCCTTTCCCCGGAACAGCGCGCCAAGGCGTTGCTGGGGGAGATGACACTTGCAGAAAAAGTCGGACAGTTAAATCAGCGCCTTTATGGATTTCGGATATATGAAAGAAAAGAAACGGCGGATGGTGAAAAGATTGAGCTGTCAGAGGAATTTAAAGAAGAAGTGGAACGTTTTGGCGGACTCGGTACCTTGTATGGTCTTTACCGTGCGGATCCGTGGGCAGATAAGGACTATTCTACAGGGCTGTGCGGGAATCTGGCAAAGAAGGCATATAATGAAGTGCAGCGCTATGTGATAGAGCATTCCCGTCTGGGTATCCCGGCGCTGATGAGTTCGGAGTGCCCGCATGGGCATCAGGCGCTGGATGGTTATCTGCTTCCTGTAAATCTGGCGGCAGGAGCGACCTTTGACCCGGCGCTCTTACGGGCGGCAAACCGTGTGTGCGGACGTCAGCTTCAGTCGATGGGCGTTGATTTTGCGCTTGTATCTATGCTGGATGTGCTGCGTGATCCAAGATGGGGGCGTAGTGAAGAATGTTATGGCGAAGATCCGTATCTGTGTTCCAGAATGGCGGCAGCAGCGGTTGAAGGAATGCAGGAGGCAGGACCATATGCGGTAGCGAAGCATTTTGCGGCGCAGGGCGAGGGCACAGGCGGTGTTAATGCCAGTGCGGCAAGGATAGGAGAACGCGAACTGAGGGAAATTCATTTTCCTCCGGCGCAGGCGGCGATAAAAGCGGGTGCGAAAGGTATCATGGCGGCGTATAACGAAATAGACGGTGTATACTGCCATGCAAATTCCTGGCTTCTTAATGATGTTATACGCGATGAGATGGGCTTTGACGGCATCGTAATGTCGGATGGCGTTGCAATAGACAATCTGGACAGCATGACAGGGGACAACGTGGCGTCCGGCGCACTGGCACTGCAGTCCGGTGTGGATATGGGACTGTGGGACAGGGCGTTTGGAAAGCTGGAAGAAGCGGTTTCCAGAGGGCTTGTGAAGCAGTCGCGGTTAGACCAGGCGGTGCTGCGGATATTGACGATGAAATTTGCGAGGGGACTGTTTGAGCATCCGTATCTGCCGGAGGATGAAGACGGGGTGCGCGTACCCTATGAACTGCATCCGGAAAGCCTCCAGATGGCGAGAGAGAGCCTGATACTTCTCCAGAATAAGGGAGAGCTCCTTCCGCTGACGAAGGAGACTGCGCGCGGCAAAAAGCTGGCGGTAATAGGTCCCAATGCAGACAATGTCTACAGCCAGCTTGGAGATTATACGCCTCCGCTGCGCAGGGAAGACGGAGTAACAGTACTGGACGGTGTCAGGGCGCTCTATCAGGAGAGCGATGTGCGTTTTGCGCAGGGCTGCTGGCTCAGAAAGAAGGACGGAGCTCTTTTGGCAGAGGCGAGAGCGCTGGCAGAAGACAGCGATGCCGTTATCTGCGTGCTGGGCGGCTCCTCCAGCCGGTTTGGCAGCGGCGCAGCATTCGATACGAACGGTGCGGCGATAGCAGGCGTGACGGCAGATACGGAATCGGCAGAGCAGGATGGAAACGGAAGAGTGACGGCAGACCCGGGACCGCAGATGGACTGCGGAGAAGGGATGGACTGTGCGGATATCGACATCTCTGAGGCTCAGCTTGAGCTGCTGGAGGCGGTAAAAGCGAGCGGAAAGCCTGTGGCGGTGGTTGTTATCTGCGGAAGACCGCTCGTGCTGACAAAGGTATGCGAACTGGCAGATGCTGTAGTACTGGGATTTTATCCCGGTCCGAGAGGCGGTCAGGCTGTGGCGGAGATACTTTGCGGTGATGCGGTACCTTCCGGGAGACTTCCTGTCTCCCTGCCAAGGAGCACGGGACAGGTACCGGTATATTACAATTACAAAAATTCCTATCGGGCTATCTATTATATGGACGAGCAGCCCGGGCCGTTGTTTACCTTTGGATATGGCTTAGGATATACGGAATTCGTATGGGAGGATGTGAAACTGAGCACAGAGCGCTGCAATGCGGCAGCTCTGGAAAAGAAAGGTATAACGCTGACGGTACGGATCAGAAATACCGGGAAGAGAGGCGGCTTTGCCGTCCCGCAGCTGTATGTGACTGATCTTGCTGCATCCACAGTACGCAGGGTAAAGGAGTTAAAGGCATTCCAGAAAGTGTGGCTGGATGCCGGAGAGGAAAGGACAGTTACTCTTTCTCTTGATAAGGAAGCCTTTTGCATGTGGGATCAAAAGATGAAGTTTGTAACGGAGCCGGGCAGTTTTGTTCTGGAGCTTGCAGACGGCGCCGATACGATATGGAAAGGAGAATTTACATTATGTATTTAATTCCCGCTCCGGTAAAGCTGGAGAAAAAAGAAGGGCAGTTCATCTGGGCTTATGAAACCTATATCAGTCTGGATAAAAGCTGCAGTCCGCTGCTGAGCCGTCAGGCGTCCCTGTTCTGCGACGGCGCAGAGGAAAGGCTGGGATTCCGTCCGATACTCGTAAGAGGCGAGGGACAGGATGGGGATATCACGGTCGTTCAGGATGATTCCATGAAAAAGGAAAGCTATGTCCTGGATATCACAGAGGACGGCATTTGCCTGACTGGTGATGAAAGCGGCATATGGCACGGAATGCAGACAATACTGCAGATGATCGAGCAGAAAGGGGCAGTACTTGACGCCCTCCATATCGAGGATGAGCCGTCCATTGAGAATCGAGGTTATTATTTTGACTGTGCGAGAGGGCGTGTGCCTAAGCTCGAATGGCTCAAAAAACTTGCCGACCGGATGGCTTATTACAAGATGAATCAGCTGCAGCTTTACATTGAGCATTCCTATCTGTTTCGCGGGATGACCGAGCTGTGGAGGGATGATACCCCGCTGACTGCAGAGGAGATAATGGAATTTGACCTTTACTGTGCGGAGCGCGGCATCGAGCTTGTTCCGTCCCTTTCCAGTTTCGGACATCTGTATAAGCTGCTTTGCTCCAAAGAGTATGCGCACCTTTGTGAGCTGGAAGGTTCAGATAAGGAGCCCTTCTCACTGCATGGCAGAATGCACCACCATACAATTGATACGCTGAATCCGGAGAGTGTGGAGCTTATCACCCGTATGATAGGGGAATATATGGAGCTGTTTACATCAAAACAGTTTAACTTCTGTGCGGATGAGACGTTCGATCTGGGACATGGGAAGAGCAAGGAAGCAGTCGAGCAGTCCGGGCGTGGCAGGATATATATTGATTATGTAAAAAAACTGGCGGATTTTGTAATTTCAAAAGGACGCCGTCCGATGTTCTGGGGCGATGTCATTCTGGGATTCCCGGAGCTGTTAAAGGATTTGCCGGAGGATATCATCTGCCTGAACTGGGGCTATATGTGGAACCAGAGGGAAGAGGAAACGAAGTGGATGTATGAGGCGGGTGCAACCCAGTATTGCTGTCCCGGATGCTGCGCGTGGAATGAGTTTACAGCCATTAACTGGAGCTCTTATAACAATGTGATGCGTCTTTGCAATTACGCGAGAAAATACAACGCTATCGGTATTTTAAATACGGATTGGGGCGATTTCCTGCACATCAACCATCCTGACTTTACAAGAGTCGGCATGATATACGGCGCGGCATTTTCGTGGAATGAAGAAATCCCATCCTATGAAGAAATAAACCGGCAGATTTCCCGTCTGGAATACCGCGACAGCAGCGAAGGTTATCTGGATATAGTGCATCAGATACATGACAACAGCGCATTTAACTGGAATGAAACAGTCCGCTACTGGGAGATAAAGAGAGGGATTACAGACCATGAAGCCTTTTCCAAAAAGTTCATGGAGGACTGTCTGCCCGCCATGGATAATGTGGATGAGAAAAATGCCCGCTTAAAAGAGCTGACAAAACAGCTTTATACACATATCGGTTGTCTGGACAGCTCTAAGAAGGCGCTGGTGATGCCTCAGATAGTTGCGGCAGACGGTATTCGCATCTTTAATCAGATCGGCAAATTTGTAACGGCAGAGCTGTTTGGCAAAACCTATGAAGCGATGCCTGACAGCTGGAAGCTTGCAAAAGAGCTTGAAACATGGTTCTATCATTATAAACAGGTATACAGAAGTGTGAGCCGGGAATCCGAGCTTCATATCATTCAGGATTTGGTTTGCTGGTACGGCGATTATCTTCGCGATCAGAAATAGAAGACTGGCAGGACAAAGCCCCGGTCTGCAGGGGCGTTCTGCCCGCGGGCGTCAGAAACGGACGCCCGCAGGGAGAGAAAGGAGTATTAAATGAAGACACAGCTTTTACACGAAAACTGGGAAATGCGGCAGGTCGGTACGACGCAGCTGCTCCCTGCAACTGTGCCTGGCAGCGTTTACGGCGACCTGCTGGCAAACAAAAAAATGGAAGATCCTTTCTGGAAGGATAATGAAAATGATGCCTGCGAGCTGATGGAGGAGGATTACGAGTACGTTTCCAACTTCGACTGTGAAGAAGGTATTCTGGATAACGACCGAGTTGTACTGCACTTTGACGGTATCGATACGGTTGCTGACGTTTATCTGAACGGCGTGCATCTGGGAAGTCCTATCAGTATGCACCGCATCTGGGAATACGATGTGAAGGAAATCCTGCAAGATAAGGACAACGAACTGAAAGTTATCCTGCATTCTCCTAACAAGTGGATAAGGGAGGCATTCAAGAAATGCCGTACTCTCGGAAATGATGATACCTTTGAGGGCTTCATGCATCTTCGTAAAGCTCATTACGGATTTGGCTGGGACTGGGGTGCACATCTTCCTGATGCAGGTATTTTCCGACCGGTATCTCTGCTTGGCATTAATACCGCAAGAATCGATAACGTTCTGATCTTACAGGATCATGAGCGTACCGGCGAGACAGAGCCCGGAACAGTGCGCCCTGTTACAAAATCCGTAACTTTGACATTTAAGGTGGAGCAGGAGACAGTTGGTGACGAGGAGCACGGGCCTGCCCTGAAAGATGTGACCGGCGGTTTTGTATGCAAAAAGTGCGGCAAGGATTTCAGCTATACGGTAGAGATTACAGCGCCTGACGGTTCCGTGAGCGTATATGAGAATTCTCCGGTACAGGTAAAGATAGGCGAACCCAAGCTGTGGTGGCCGAACGGTTACGGTGAGCAGAATCTGTATCAGGTAAAGGTTACGTTATTCTGCGACGGCAGGAAGCTGGATGAGTGGTGCAAGCGCATCGGTCTGCGCACTATGACCATGCATATCGAAAAGGATGAGTGGGGCGAGTGCTTCGCACATCAGGTCAACGGTGTAGACGTATTTGCGATGGGCGCAGACTATATTCCCGAGGATAACCTGCTTGGCCGCGTGACACCTGAGACGACCAGAAAGCTTCTGGAAAAAGGTAAATTTGCAAACTTCAACTCCGTACGCGTATGGGGCGGCGGCTATTATCCGTCCGACTGGTTCTATGATATCTGTGACGAGCTGGGTCTGATGGTATGGCAGGACTTCATGTTCGCATGCTCCGTTTACGAGCTGACGCCTGAATTTGAGGCGAATATCCGTCAGGAGTTTATTGAAAATGTGAAGCGTATCCGTCATCATGCATCTCTTGGCTTATGGTGCGGCAATAACGAAATGGAAATGTTTGTGGGCGCACGCAACGAGTGGGTGACAAAGGATACGGAAGTGCGCGATTATCTGTTCATGTATGAGCGCATCATCCCTGAAATCGTACATGAGCTCGATCCTCAGGCGTTCTACTGGCCGGCAAGCCCGTCCTCAGGCGGAAGCTTTGACAAGCCCAACGACCCTGATCGCGGAGACGTTCATTACTGGAGCGTATGGCATGGAAACCGTCCGTTCACAGAGTACCGCCAGTATTTCTTCCGTTATCTGTCTGAGTTCGGCTTCCAGGCATTCCCGTCCGTGAAGACGATCGAGACATTTACAGATGATCCGGCAGATATGAATCCTTTCTCCTATATCATGGAGAAGCATGAGCGTCAGTACGGCGCATGCGGAAAGATTATGGGATACATGCAGCAGACATACAAATATCCCAATGGTTTCCCGACTTTTGTATATGCGTCCCAGCTTCTGCAGGCTGACGGCATCCGCTATGGCGTAGAGCATTTCCGCCGCAACAGAGGCCGCTGCATGGGTGCGGTGTACTGGCAGCTGAATGATTGCTGGCCGGTAATCTCCTGGTCCTCCATCGATTACAGCGGACGCTTAAAGGCACTGCATTATTATGCAAAACGGTTCTTTGCACCGCTGATGATCTCCTGTGAGGAGCAGGGCATGATGAGTGCGGAAGCAAACATGAACAGAGAGCATTTCGTATTTGAAAAATCTATTCGCTTAAATGTTTCCAACGAGACGATGAGCGATAAGAAGGTAACCGTGCGTTGGGCGTTGAGAAATCCGAAGGGCGAAGTTCTTTCCGAGAGCGGCGAAAAGGAGCTTGTTGTTCCTGCGCTGACGAGCGTATGGCTGGATAAGGTGGAATTCCCGAATGCGGATATCTTCTCTGAGTATGTGAGCTATGAGCTGATATGCGACGGTGAAGTGGTTTCCAACGGAACGGTGAACTTCTCCTATCCGAAATATTTCAGATATGAGGATCCGGAACTGTCCTACCGTATCGAAGGCGATGAGATAGTCGTTTCTGCCAAGACCTATGCAAAGAGCGTAGAAATCCTGAATGAAAACGAGGATCTGGTGCTCTCCGATAACTACTTTGACTTAAATGCTGACGAAAAGCGTGTGAAGATCCTTTCCGGCAGCACAGAAAACCTGCGTCTGCGCAGCGTATTTGACATCAGATAAGCTCCTGCCTGTCAGGAAAATATTGTTTTTACAAAGGCTGCAGCCGTCAACGCGTTGGGCGCTGCGGCCTTTGCCGTTTATTCGGCGGAAGTGAGAGGACAAGATGATGTTTCATAAGAAGGGAGAGCCTTCCCCGCAGGAGGCAAAACCCAAAAAGTCACGGGTGCGCTGGGCTGACCGCAGGGGCGTACCGGAGGAAGGGCTGGAACGGTTTCAGGAATATCTTCATACGTATTCCACAAACCGTAACCATCCGGTCAAGATTTTATGCAGCTTTTATAAGGGGACTCAGAAAAAGCTGGCGTTGTCGGGCTTTTTTCTGATACTGCAGCGTTCGCCGGTATGGGTGATACCGATAGTGACAAGCAATATCATCAATGCGGCGACAAACCCGGACGCGAATGCGCTGGAGATAATTTTGTTCAATCTTCTGATAGCGCTCATATTTATCATCCAGAACGCCGGAACGAACTATCTGGCGACAAAGGAATATGCCAGTGTGAACAGAAGCATAGAAGGATCGCTGCGAAATGCGATGGTCAGGAAGCTTCAACAGCTCTCTATCATGTTCCATAAGGAAGTGCAGTCGGGGCGGCTGCAGTCCAAGATAATGAGAGATGTGGAAAATGTAACGGAGCTTTTGAATCAGGTGTTCAAAACGCTGTTTTTCTTTGTGCTGGATATTTCCGTAGTTATAGTGATAACACTGAGGAAAAGTCCGGCGGTTTTTCTGTTTTTCATCGTTGTCGTGCCCTTTGCGGTGCTGACGATGCGCGCTTTTAAAAAGCCTGTAGCGGAGAAAAATCAGGAATTCAGAAGTGAAATGGAAAATACGCAGGGAGCAGTTGCAGAGATGCTGGAAATGATCCCGGTAGCGCGTGCACACGGGCTTCAGGAAGAAGAAATCAGTAAGATGAATACTCATCTGACCCGGATCGTGAACAGAGGATATAATCTGGATCTGGTAAATGCTCTGTTCGGCGCAGTTAACTGGGTGGTATTTCAGGCATTTCAGATAATATGTCTTGCATTTACCGGTTATCTGGCTGTGAAGGGAAAGATAAGTGTCGGTGAGGTTGTTTTATACCAGACCTATTTCGGGTCTCTGGTAGGGCAGATATCCACGCTGATAAGCATCTATCCCCAGATAAGCAAAGGGCTGGAATCGGTAAAATCCATCGGTGACATCATGGGAGAAACGCAGGTGGAAACGAACAATTCCATCGTGCCTCTGGGAGAGTTAAAGGGCGGCGTAGAGTTCGTGAATGTGGACTTTAAATATCCCGGCAGTGATAAGTGGATATTGAAAGACTTTACGCTGACGGTAAAGCCGGGCGAGAGCATTGCCTTTGTCGGAGAATCGGGCGCGGGTAAATCGACGGTCTTAAATCTTTTGATAGGCTTTATCCCGCCGACCAACGGAAAAGTGCTCATTGACCGCATCAATATGGTAAACCTTGACATCAATGAATACCGTCATCAGATAGCGGTTGTGCCGCAGAATACGATACTGTTTTCCGGAACAATAATGGATAACATTACCTATGGGTTAAAAAATGTGTCGGAAGCAGATGTGATGGAAGTCATCCGGGAGGTAGGTCTGGATGATATGATAGCAAAGCTGCCGTACGGTATCCATACGCAGCTGGGCGAGCACGGAGATAAGCTCTCCGGCGGTCAGAGACAGAGGATTTCAATCGCAAGGGCGCTTATCAGAAGACCGAAGATCATCGTATTTGACGAGGCGACCAGCGCTCTGGATTCTGCTTCCGAGAAAAAGGTGCAGGAAGCAACTAATAATATGATGAAAAACTGCACTACGTTTCTGGTGGCTCATCGTCTTTCCACAATACGCAATGCGGACAGGATAGTTGCCATGAAGGAAGGCAGGATAGTAGAAGTGGGAAGCTATGAAGAGCTGATGGAAAAGAAAGGTTATTTTTACGAATTAAAGGCGCTGCAGTCATAAGGAAAGCTTATCAGGCAGCGATGGAGGGATTGGAATGCTGGCTATCATAAGAGAAAATAAAATACGTCTGATAGGGCTGGCAGCAGGAGCGGCGGTACTGTTTTTTATCGCACCGCTGCTCTTTGGACTGCTGCCTGAGGAAACAAAGGCAACGGGAACACTGATGATCCTGGTGATAATAAACCAGATATACATGGCGGTTGTGGGATGGCAGGCAAACTACATGGGCAAGCTGGGCGCGTATATGCCGGTCATCGCGGTGGCGCTGTATCTGATATCCGAGCTGGCACTTTATCAGACGGTGAGCTTTAGTCTGGAGCTCAACTATCTGGAAACGGGGTATATTGTGTATCTGCTTCGGAAGATGATACTCCGCAGGCAGCAGATACAGCAGAAAAACGAGCAGAAGCCGTTTCCGAAAGGGCTGGGAAAAAGATAAGGTCTGAGACGATGACTACAGGAATCCGCCGTCTATGGTGATGATCTGACCGGTCAGATAGGTTGGTGACTGCGTGAGCTGCAGGGCGAGCGCAGCTACCTCCTCAGGCCGGCCCAAACGGTCGGCGGGTATTTCTTCGATGAGCAGCTGCATCTCTTCCTCGGAAAAACAGCGGTTCATATCTGTGTCGATAACACCGCAGGCGATAGCATTTACCGGGATATTACTGGGAGCAAGCTCCTTGGCGAGCGCTTTTGTGAGGCTGTTGACCGCACCTTTTGAAGCGGAATATGCAGCTTCCATGGAAGCGCCTGCATTTCCCCAGATGGAGGAGATATTGATGATGCGCCCGGAATGCTCGCGGACCATCAGCGGCACTGCGAGCCTGCATGTGTAAAAGCAGGCGTCCAGATTGGTTGCCATGAGCCTGCGCCACTCTCCGGGAGTCATATCGGAAAGCAGTCCAATGTGGGAGATACCGGCGTTGTTGACGAGGACATCGAGACGGCGGATGGATGAAAAAAGCCGTTCTACCGTGTCAAAATCCCCCATATCGCCGCAGAAAGGCACGGCGCAGACGCCATGCTCGGAAGACAGGTCTTCGCACAGCTTTTCCAACTGTTCCCTGTTGTGGATACAGGTAAGGATAAGGTCGAAGCCTGCCTGTGCAAAGGTGCGGGCGATAGCGGCGCCTATGCCGCGGGATGCGCCGGTGATAAGGGCAATAGGGCGGACAGAAGGCTGTCCGAAAAAGAGTGTATCAGGGGTATTCATTTGGATGCTCCTTTTTTATTTGTTCAGATTGTCAACGAAGGCGGCTTCTCTTGCGGTCAATTCCACCCAGGCGGGACGGAAGCCGCATTTGAGCGCGTTGCGGACGGATTTGATGTTTGACCATGCGGCGCAGTAAAAGGGGACTTTGCCGAGTTTTAATGTTTCAAGAGCGAGTGTGCTCGTAATTGCGGATGCAATGCCCCTTTTTCTATATTCGGGAAGGACGTCTACGCCTATCTGATACATCATCTCGCAGTCGGCAGAGCAGCCTGCAAGCCCGACCAGCTTTTGACCGTCGAATGCGCCGACGGCAAGCTTGTCCAGATGCTTTCTTTTTTCGCATAAGGCGTTGTTCCATTCCTCCGTATAGTACGGCTCAAAATCCTCCGGGTGCAGGATACGGAGTTCATATCCGCAGGACAGCGGTCTGAGTGTATTTAAGTCCGGAAGAAAGTATTCTGCCATAAAGCAGACTTTATATCCGAAGGCTGCAAGTTTTTCGTTCAGGGCTATCACATTCGGCGATTCAAAGCAATGCTCTACCGGATATTTGTTTATGTACCATTCTATGGTCTCACGCATCCGCGGGCTGACCTGAGCGACGATATTGTTTCCGTATGAAACCAGGTCGCATTCAAACGGAAGTTCAAGATATGCCCGCGCGTTTTCGGACTTTTGGGATAAAACGACCTTGTTTTTGCCGGATAAAAAGTCTTCCGGCATGCAGTTGCAGTCACAGGCGGACTGCTGCAGTGCGATATGAAATATTTCGTTATTTGTCATGTCTGAATTTCTCCTGAGATAAAATCATTATTGGATAAGAACAGCATGTGGAGTGAGGGGCTGCAGGCGGAGGAGCAGGGACTATTTCTTTCTTTTTGGTTTTGGAGCGGGCAGTTCGTCATATATGGCATGAAATAAGCCTGTTAAAAATTCCTTATTATCAACTTCTTCAACTAACAGCATTTCTTTTGCCCCTTCATAAGGTGATTCAAAGGGAGCTGTCGGCATATAACGGATGGCTGAGCTCACTGGTTTTACGAGCAGCCTGTCATCATAGATACCGCCTGCAATCTTTCCATGATAATAAATAATAAATTCTCCCATCATAGCTCGATAAGTAATTTCTTCTAACCCGGATAACTGTTCTAAAATGAAATCTAAATATTCCTTGCTTGATGCCATGTCTTTTCCTCAGCCAAAATCTTTTTCGTGTCTGTTTTCGCTGAATATTATAACAGTTCCAGATATTCGTAACAATGGAAATTTATCCGGATTTCGTTTGTTGAAGGAGTTTTGTTGCTGTTCATATCAGCCTCAAATGTTTGCTGTTTCAGGTGTGAGAATGTAATCCGGCGGTGAGCAGACCTCTTTTTCCCGGTAAAATTTTCAACAGCTCAGCAAACAGTAGCGATTTTTATCAAAGAGGATCTATGACCGGACAGAGACCGAAAGCGCAGTGTTAAAACTGCAATACGACAGTTACATTAAAATAAAAAATGTAAAAATCAGACATCCTGAAACGGGAAACGGTTCGGAAAATGAAAATCATCCCGATCAGGAAAACGGTTCCGTATTAACCGGAATCAACAGATACGGGAGATACAGCGCAGATTTTCAAATGGTTTCTGCCGGGAGGAGTTTCCCTGATCGCACTTATATTTCTATTGTTTTGGAAAGGCCAAAAATATCAAAAATAAATAGTGAAACAGAAAAGGGTGTTGTGATATCAAATTAGATATTGCGGCACCTTTTTGTCAAGTGTGACGAAGTCACTTGTAAAATAACGGTATTTTGCGTATACTGATGCCAGAAAAAGAGATTCGTGAAAAGCTTTCAGCGGAGGTAGAGAGGAGAAAAATATGCATGATCTGATAATAATCGGCTCGGGTCCGGCAGGACTGGGAGCGGCGATATATGGAAAACGGGCAGGGCTGGATACTGTGGTCGTAGAGAAACAGCCTATGAGCGGAGGACAGGTGCTCAATACCTATGAGGTGGATAATTATCTGGGGCTTCCCGGCATCAATGGTTTTGATATGGGGATGCAGTTTCGGGAGCACGCGGATAAGCTGGGCGCAGAGTTTCAGGAGGCGGATGTTATCGCAATAGAGGATAAAGGCGATAAAAAGCTTGTAAAGACGTCAAAGGGAGATTTAGAGGCAAAAGCTGTCATCGTGGCTTCCGGAGCGGCGCACCGTAAGCTTGGGGTTCCCGGTGAGGAGCGGCTTGCAGGAAGGGGCATTTCCTATTGTGCAACCTGTGACGGCGCATTCTTTAGAAAGAAAACAACAGCGGTGATAGGCGGCGGTGATGTTGCGGTGGAGGATGCGATCTTTTTGGCGAGATTTTGTGAAAAGGTTTATCTGGTACACAGAAGGGATGAACTGCGCGCGGCAAGAATCCTTCAGGAACAGCTCTTTTCCCTGCCGAATGTGGAAGTGATATGGGACAGTGTGGTAGAAGAGATAGAAGGGGACGAAATGGTATCAGGCATTGTCCTGAAAAACACAAAGACAGGTGAAACCGGTAAAAAAGCGCTGGATGGTGTGTTCATTGCGGTAGGTATCACTCCGAACACCCATGTATTTTCCCATCCGCTGGAGATGGATGAGGGCGGATATATCAAGGCAGGAGAGGACTGCCGTACAAATGTGCCCGGTATTTTCGCTGCGGGGGACGTTCGTACGAAAAAGCTGCGCCAGATTGTAACGGCAGTCGCAGACGGTGCGAATGCGGTAACATCGGTGCAGGAATATTTTACGGAGAAGGGAATTTGAGCCTTTTTTGGAAATTGATGGAAAAAGACAGATTTATAACAGCTGCGGACTGCATAATGACTATAGCAGTCCGCAGCTGTTTTGTGCAGCTTCACAAAAAGACACAATATGTTCATAAAAAAGACACAAAAAATGAAGCAGATTAAAAGGTACGGGAATTGACAAAAACAGCGCCGCATGTTATAGTAACTTTTGGATTTAATAATTTCGTAACAAATGTAACAAATGATTGAAAGAGATATATTCAGAGGATACTCATGAAACATAAGACTATCAGAGCAACTGTGTGTGCGATGGCAATGGCGGTAATGTTTTCCGGCAGCCTGTACATGACAGAGGGGAAAGGAAAAGATGTGCAGGCAGCGCCTGTGGTAGCAGGTATCATGCCGGCAGCAGGAGTAGGTCTGGTTCTGGATGAGGGCGTTCCTGTTTCTCAGATCCGTGATGAAGTAAAGAAGCGTAAAGAGAATACTTCCGATAAGATAAGAGCGGTTTCCGGGGAAACAGCAGCGGAAGGCGAGGCAGAGACTTCCAAAGAAGGCGAGACAGAGATTATCGAAGCTGTGGAGCCTATCCTCAAGGAGCCTGAAACAAAGGTTTCCGATGAAGAGAAGAAAAAGGCTGAGGATGAGGACATTCTTATTATCGCACAGGTCAACGACTATGTGAATATCCGCAGTACCCCCGGTACAGACGGAGAGATCGTCGGAAAGCTTTATAACAATTCTGTCGGGAGCCTGATAGGAAAGTCTGGAGACTGGTATCAGATGAAGTCCGGCAGCGTAGAAGGCTATGTTAAGGCAGAATACTTTAAGAGCGGCGACGAGGCAAAGCAGATTGCGGATGAAGTCGGCAAGAAGGTTGCTACCGTTAATACTGAGACTTTAAAAGTAAGAAACGAGGCAGATCTTGAGGCATCTGTTCTGGGACTTGTACCGGGAGGCGAAGAGCTTTCCGTTATGGACGAAGAGAACGGATTTGTAAAGGTAAGCATCGAAGAAGGCGACGGATGGGTATCCAAGGATTATGTTATCGTTGCAACGGAATATGTGACGGCAGAATCCGTTGAGGAAGAGAGAGCCAGACTCGCAGAAGAACAGAAGGCAAAGGAAGATGCACGCAGAGCGGCACAGGCAGCTGAAGAGCGTTTGAGAGAGAAAGAAAAGGCAAGAGAGAAAAAGGCACAGGAGTCTGCACAGAACAGTGCGCCTGCGGAAGCTCCGAAGGAGGAAGCTGTTCCGGCTCCGGTTTCAACAGGCTCCGGTCTGGGTCAGTCGGTTGCTGATTTTGCAGTACAGTTTGTTGGCAATCCTTACGTATACGGCGGTACGAGCCTGACGAACGGCGCGGACTGTTCCGGTTTCGTTATGAGCGTATATAAGAATTTCGGCGTATCGCTGCCGCATTCCTCATCGGCAGACCGCCATGTAGGCTATAATGTGGGAAGTCTTGCAAATGCAAAGGCAGGAGATTTGGTATGTTATTCCGGCCATGTTGGTATTTACATCGGAAACGGCAAGATTGTACATGCGAGCACGGCGGCTACCGGAATCAAGATTTCTGATGCGAATTACAGAACACCTGTGGCAGTCAGAAGGATTTTCTGAGAAAGTTATCCTTCCATTTTATAAAAAAAGCATAGCATGCAGCACAGAGCGCTTCTTTTCCGAAAGGAAAAGGAGCGTTCTTTTTTCGATTTATATTAGCCTTCATTGCGGATCGCAGCCGATTTTGCTGCTGTCATAAGGGCTGTTTGCGGCGCTCAGGCACAGGCAGCTGTTTGAAAATAAAGCATCGGGATTATTTTTCAAACTATGTTCTGTTGGATGACAGTATGAAAAATTGTCAGATTTTTAATCTGTCAAAAAAGAAAGATATTTGTAAAGATTTTGTGAAATTGCACAAGTTTTGTCTGAAAATGTCGAAAAACAGAGAAGGTGGAGAAATAAGTTATCCACACGAAAAAAACCTGATTTTGCCGTAAATATAAGTTATACACTGGATTATCCACATTATCCACAAATGATATATGAATGATAAAAAAATGATATAACAAAAAATACAAACATCTGTTTTGTTATCTTATGCCAAATGGAGAAAAAATAAAGGACAAAATATGATACAATAATTATCTGAAAAATTAGATTATTGTTAGAAATGTTCAGAAAATATTGATTCAAAACAGGGTCTATGGTATAATCTCAATAAGGACAGGCAGACAGGAAATCAGCCGTCCTAATTATGGACCGGAAAGGATGATGATTTTATGAAGATTATTATCAGCGGTAAGAACATCGACGTTACAGCGGGGCTGCGCAGCGCAGTAGAATCCAAGCTCGGTAAGCTGGAGAAGTATTTTACAGTGGACACAGAGGTATTTGTGACACTGAACGTTGAGAAGGACAGACAGAAGATTGAGGTAACGATACCTGTAAAGGGGAATATCATCCGGTCGGAACAGACAAGCAATGATATGTATGTTTCCATTGATCTGGTGGAAGAAATCATCGAAAGACAGCTCAGGAAATATAAGACCAAGCTGATTGCACAGAAGCAGTCGGTAGGCAACTTCCAACCATCTTATCTGGAAAATGATGATGAAGAGGATGAGGAAGTCAGGATAGTCAGAACGAAGCGCTTCGATATCAAACCTATGTATCCTGAGGATGCCTGCGTGCAGATGGAGCTTCTGGGACATAATTTTTATGTGTTCTGCAATGCGGAGACAGATCAGGTCAATGTAGTTTACAGGAGAAAAGGCAATACCTACGGTTTGATAGAGCCGGAGGTATGAGGCTTGTCACACAATAATATCTGAATGAAAAGTCCCGGTCGGCAGTTTTGCCGGCCGGGATTTTTCGTTCAGATATCTGTTTTTTTCGATGCCGGAATGGTTTTGATTCCAAAGATAAAATAGATTAAATGAAATATCCAGACGCTGCCCAGTACGACGCATCCGGCAACAATGCCTTTGAGTCCCATCATAATAAAGCCGATGCTCATCAGTAAAGTTACAGTGAGCATGATACGACATTTAGCTTTTCTGGTCATCCCTTTTCCTTGTACGAAATCTGCAAGATTATCCTGATACAGTTTTGTACCTTTAAACCAAAGTTCCAGCTTTTTTGAGGCTCTGGCAAAGCAGAAGGCGGCGAGCATCAAAAAAGGAAAGGTGGGAAATACCGGAAGCACAGTGCCGAGCAGTCCCAATCCCACGCTTATATAGCCGAGAAACATATATATCATTTTTTTCATATTAATCTCCAATTGTGTATTTGTATGTGTCAGCTCACTCTTCCATGCTCTACGGTATAAACGATATCTGCAATGCCCATCGTAGATTTTCGGTGGGACACGAGAATTACAGATTTATTGGAGCATTCCTCAGAAAGGGATTTTAAAATGACTGCTTCATTTAAACTGTCCAGATTGGAAGTCGGCTCATCCAGCAGCATAAAAGGCGCATCATGAAGGAATGCCCTTGCCAGACCCAGGCGCTGCCGTTCACCGCCGGACAGCGTATCTCCCAGTTCACCCACTTTGGTGTCATACCCTTTTTCAAGACCTGATATAAAGTCATGGACTGACGCCTTTTTGCAGGCAGCGATGATTTCCTCATCTGTGGCATCCAGCTTAGCAATGCGCAGATTGTTTCGGATAGAGTCATGAAACAGATGGGTCTCCTGAGTTACAAAACTTTCCATGACGCGCAGGTCGGAGGTATTGATTTCTTCAATATTTTTTCCGGAAATTTTTACTGCGCCCTGCCGAACCGGCCAAAAGCGCATGAACAGTCTGAGCAGCGTGGATTTTCCGGAGCCGGAGCGACCGTTGATTCCAATGAGGCTGTTTTCGGGTATGGTCACGGAAAAATTATTGAGAATAATCTCATCTTCATAAGCAAACGTGATATTTTCTGCGTCGGCTCCATGGAAAAAGGTTTCCTCTTTGCCGGTGATTTCTTCTGCCACCGGATTTTCCTCTAAAATATTCAGAACACGATCTCCGGCAGCAAAGGTGCTCTGTAGCGTTGCGCCCAGGGAAGCGAGGGCGACTACAGGGCCGAATGAGCTCATCAGCGTCAGCGTTACGATGAGACATCCCTCAAATCCGATAAGCTTTGCAGATAAAAACAACATCACAAGATCAAACAGTAAAATAACGGTATTTGTGATCGCCGTATTGTATCCGGCTGTCCGTTTCATATGGGCTTCGTCCTCTGAGAGCTGTCGGGTCTGAAAATCCATCTCTTCTAAACGTTTTTTGCCCTGACCATATTGAATGATTTCAGGCAGACCGCGCAGGATGGACAGCACAAAATCGGAGAGCATTCCTGATTTTTTTCGGAAACGGGCGCCCTGGTCACCACTGAGTCTGGAGGTGATAAGCGGAATCAAAATACCGACTGACACATAGGCAAGCAGTGCGACGGCACCGAGTACCATATGATAACTGCCGATAAAAGAAATCATAATGATACTGAAAAGCAAGGCGATACAAACGGGAGATATGGTATGGGCGTAAAATACTTCAAGCAATTCAATATCCGATGTAATGATGGAAATCAGGTTTCCCTTATCCTTTCCCTCCAGTTTCGCAGGGCATAAACGCCGCAGGGCGCCGAAAACCTTATCCCGGATAAGCGCAAGGAGCTTAAATGCGATGAAGTGGTTACACGCCTGCTCGGCATATCGTAAAAAACCGCGGATCAGGGCAAAAATCAGTACGCTCGCAAAAAGAACACGGATATTCGAGGGCTGTTCCGGCCGCAGGATGGACAGCACTGCATAGCCGCCGAAAACAGTGATAAAGGAGGCGCATAGGTGACCGAGAACCCCCATCATAACTGCAAGCACCATGTGATCGGTCAAAGGCTTTACCAGCCCGACCAATCGTGTCATAATATTAAACCTGCTTCTCTGCATCATACATTTCTCCTTTTCCATAGCGTTCCAGTTCCTGTTGGGCGTTCCAAAGTGCTGCATAAGTCCCTTTTTGTAAAAGAAGCGCTTCATGTTCCCCTTTTTCTATAATATGCCCTTTTTCGAGAACGTAGATTGTATCTGCACAGACTACGTTGGCAAGACGGTGGGAAATCAGAATAACCGTCTTTGTTTTTGCGAGTGCATAAATCTGTGCCATGATGTCATTTTCACTTTCTACATCGATGTTGGAGGTGGCTTCATCAAAAATATAGACAGGGCTGTCATGGAGCAGGGCTCTTGCTAAAGCAAGGCGCTGACGCTGGCCGCCGGAAAGATTTGATGCCCGTTCATTCAGGACGGTATCCAGCCCTTTTTCACTGCGTAAAAATCCTGCAAGCTTCACCAGCTCCAGCACGCGCCAAAGGGAATCCTCGTCCGCGTCAGGCTGTGCCATCAGAAGATTTTCACGGACAGTACCTTTGAACAGATAGCTTTGATGAGAAATGTAGGTAATACTTTCCATCAGGCTGGCTTCATTGATATCAGAAAGGGGAATGCCGCCGATAGTGAGCTCACCGCTATAGTTTTTACTGCGGCCCATAAGGATTGAGGAGAGGGTGGATTTTCCACAGCCGGATTCCCCGACAATGGCAATAAAGCTTCCCATCGGAACGGTCATATCGATGCCATGCAGGATTTCCTGCCCTGTATCATATGAAAAGCGAAGATTCCTGCATTCAATGGAACAGTCATCCGGGACAGATGCTGTTTTCTGCTTTGCTTCGGGCAGATCCAGTAAGTGGAAAATTTTCTCAGAGGCTGCCATTCCATTCATGGCGATATGGAAAAAAGAGCCTAAAAGTCTCATGGGAAGGAAAAAATCGGCTGCCAGCAGAATGATCATGAGACATCCGAACAAATCTGTTTTTCCGCTCCGGAACTGAAGAACTGCCAAAATCACGCCCAATGCTGCGCCGCCGTAAGCGATGAGGTCCATGAGTGTGATGGAGTTTAGCTGCATCGTCAGCACCTTCATGGTTATCTTTCGGAAATGTTCGCTTTGTTCATTCATTTCTTTATGCTTAAAATCGTCTGCCTGATAGATTTTGGCGGTGGTCAGGCCCTGAAGGTTTTCAAGGAAGGTATCTCCCAGAGCGGTGTACTGACTCCAATATCTGGCCAGAAGCTTTTTTGCCCATCGCTGAACGAGTATAATGGTGACCGGTATCAGGGGAACACATATGAGTAACAGAACAGCGCTCGGAAGATTTATGAAGCTCAATACACCGAACAATGTAAGCGGCGCCAGCATCGCATAAAACAGCTGCGGCAGATAAGCTCCAAAATAAGTTTCCAGCTGTTCCACCCCTTCTACGGCAACCTGCACTACTTCCGAGGTATTGAGCTGTTCGTTATAAGAAGGACCGAGCCTCAGAAGCTTCTGGTAGATAGAGCGGCGAAGCGTTTTTTTGACCTTTCTGGAAGAAAGATAACTCATTTTGCTGGAAACAACAGCGCTGAAAAAGCGTATAGCCGCGGCAGAGGCGGCAACTGCAGCCGTTAATACGAATTGCATTTCGGTGACTGTTCCTTCGTACAGAGCCTGAAGCATTTTGGCGATGGCAGCCATCATGCTGATATTTGCAGCCAGTGAAATCCACTGGCTTATCACATTTCCTGCAATGTATTTTTTGCTTTCTTTGACTGTACTGAATAGTCTCTTATTCATCATCATGTCTCTCATCCGTCCGTTCTGAGTATATTTTTGGAGATTAGCAACAACTAACTATGAGGGAAATAAAAAATCTCCTGCAAGGAGATTAGTTATGTCTAACTAAAGATAGGATAGCAAACGGCAGTGCTTCTGTCAATAAAAAATGTGAGACTGACATTATCGGAAGCCTGTTTGGATGTTACTTGAGCATTTCTTAATATAAAAAAATTGTTGACTTTACATTAAATTATTTCATATAATAACCGTAACAATAAAACGGACAGGTTCTGTGCAGGATAAAGCCGAGCATCAGAGAGCTTTGCGGCGGCAGGACCAGATAAAATACAGCCTGCCTTCAGACCGGTGCGCAGATACGGTAGTGAAGGGTGGCTTTGCCATACGCAGACGGAAAAATAAGGAAAATGTTTTCTGTTACAAGGGGGAAAGGCCTTGTCATTTCAATCCTATTGGTTTGCTGCGTTTCTGCTCGCTGCAGGAGGACTTTATTATATTGTCCCGAAACAGGGGCGAATCTGGGTAATATTTTTAGCAAATCTCATATTTTTCGAGTGGGCAGACCCGGCTTCGGGTATCTGGCTGCTTATTTCTGTGTGTACTACATGGGCTGTAGGCCTGTTGATACACCGGATTGAATCGGACATCGGGCGGCGCGCGGTGCTTTTTTCGTGCTTATTTGTGAATTTGGGGCTTCTGGCGGTGTTTAAATATTTCCCGGTATGGCACAGTCTGATAAACGAAGCGTTCGGTAACGGGCTGGAGGTCGTTGGTCTGGATGTGGCGGGAAAGTTCGGGCTCGCCGCGCCGCTGGGAATTTCTTTTTATACGCTGCAGGCGGTCGGATATCTTCTGGATGTTTACAGGGGAAAATATGAGCCGGAAAAAAACTGGCTGAAATATGCGGCGTTTGTTTCGTTTTTTCCTAATATACTGAGTGGCCCTATCGAGAGGGGCGACCATTTCCGGGGGCAGCTTGAGCGCGTGCTCGCAGCATCCAGAAGGCAGCTTTTATGCTATGACAGAGTAGTGCAGGGGCTTATCTCCATGCTCCTTGGCTATTTTATGAAGCTGGTCATCGCGGAACGGGCGGCGCTTTTGGTCAACTATCTTTACAGCATGTATGAAAACGGAAACAGCTTTACGATGCTTGCGGCGGCGCTGTTTTACAGCATACAGATATACTGTGATTTTGCAAGCTACTCCTGCATCGCGATAGGAGTCGGAAGAATATTTGGTTTTGAGCTTCTGAGCAATTTCCAGCAGCCTTATCTTGCATCGGGGATTTCGGATTTCTGGCGCAGATGGCATATTTCCTTGAGCGGCTGGCTGAGGGATTATGTATATATCCCGCTGGGAGGGAACCGGAAGGGCGTTTTCAGAAAGGAACTGAACACGCTGTTCGTGTTTGCGGTTAGTGGACTATGGCACGGCGGCGCACCGACCTTTCTCGTATGGGGAATCGGACACGGCATCTGGCTTGTGACAGAGGATCTGGGGCGCAGGGCTGTAAAACGGCTGTCCGGTGGGAGACAGCTGCCGGCGGCTTGGATTTGGAGGGGAATATCGTCCGTACTTACTTTTTTCGGAGTGTGCTGTCTGTGGATATTTTTCAGAAGTGAAAATCTGCATATGGCGTTCGTATGCCTGAAAAATCTGTTCACCGGATGGGCAGGTTTTGCGTATGCGAAGGATTTCCTGTTTGTGATGGGACTGGAAAAAGCGGAGATGCTGATAGTTGTTTTTGCGGCTGCGGTCTTATTTTTGCTGGATGTGGTATCCGAGATAAGAAAGCAGGAAGCGGCGGCGTGGATATATAAAGCTCCGTTGCCACTGCGATGGGGGATATGCCTGTTCCTGATAGGAATGGTGTTTGTGATGGGGATGTATGGAAAGGGATTTGACCCGTCCAGCTTTATTTATGTGAATTTTTGAGGAGGCGCGGGATGAAACGAAAAGGACTCAGGGGACTGGTATTTTTTTGTCTGATGGTACTGCTGCTCTGCGGACTGAATGATATTTTGTGTGTGAAATCCCCGCACGGGGTAGATCAGACCCGTTATTTTTACAAGCAGCCGAAAAATAAGATAGATGTGTTGTTTTTAGGCAGCAGCCATGTACACTGCAATGTGGATACGAAGGTTTTGTGGGATGAGTACGGGATGGCGGCGTATCTTCTGACAGGGGCGGAGCAGCCGCTGTGGAACAATTATTTTTTGCTGAAGGAGGCGCTCAAGACCCAGAAGCCGAAGCTGATAGTGCTGGATATGTTCTGTCCGTCGCGCTTTTATGACGATTATCAGTATAACTGGCTGGACCAGAATGTGGACGGCATGAAGCTGTCAAAAAACAAGTGGGATGCGGTCAGGGCGAGCACGGACCGGGACAGGATGAATTATTTTCTGGGATTTACCAAATACCACAGTCGCTATGCTGAGCTGACGGCGCAGGATTTTCAGAATTTTATATGGAACCGGCCTAAACAGGCGAAATGGAAGGGATTTACGCCGCTTTACGCCCATGCGGAGCTGACGGAGCCGGATATGAGCCATGTGACGGAAACGGAGGAAATGACGGAAAAGTCGAGGTACTATTTCGATAAGATAGTGGAGCTTGCGCGCAAGGAGGACATACAGCTGGCGCTCATCAGCGCGCCGTATCTTCTGGAGGAATCGGACCAGAAAATCTATAATTCGATAGAGAGGATTGCAAAAGAAGAAGGGCTGCTGTTCTGGAATACGAATACGACGGAGCATTACAGGGCGATGGAGCTGGATTTTGCGAAGGATTATGCGGACCACGCGCATCTGAACGCGGACGGGAGCAAAAAATACGCGGCGTATCTGGGAAGCTGGCTGACGCAGAATTATGAAATCCCCGACCGTCGGGGACAAAAAGGCTATGAATCCTGGGAAGAACAGGAATATACGGAGAGCGACCCTTCATAAGCTGATAAAAAAGGGCGCAGGCGGGATATGGGCTCAAAAAAGTATTTGATAGCCATCGCAGCGGAGCTTTTGCTGATAGCGGTTTTGGTCAACGGACAGTTTATGGACAGGGAGGAGCCTGCGGCGGTTTCGGGAAATATCAAGATAGCGCAGAGAAATACTGCGGAAGGAAAAGAGGATTATATCAAGTGGGTGGATTTTACAGTGCCCTGCGAGGCGCTGGAATATGCTTATGAAAAGGATGTGGAGGCACACGAGTCGGGAACGGAGCTGGACTGGGTGAGCCTACTTTCCTGTACGGCGGCGAAATGGGGCGGAGACTTTTCTAAAAAGGCGATGAAGGAAATGGAGCGGCTGGCTCAGGAGGCTCTGGAAAGGTCGGAGGAAGGAAGGAGCGGGACGGATATCATTGATGAATACGGAGCAGAGCTGAAATATTATCCCTATTATAAAGAGGCTTATGGTGCAGTGCTTTCGGGACTGGTCGGCGATTATGAGATTCAGGACGGGAGTGGGGAGAGCGGCAGCAAATGGAAGAAATGCTATGGACTGAAAGGTTTTTCTCCTATAGCTAAGGGATTTGAATATTCGGATTATGACGATTTCGGGGCTTCGAGGAGCTATGGCTATAAAAGGCCGCACCTGGGACACGATATGGTCGGACAGATCGGGACGCCTGTGATTGCAGTAGAGTCGGGATATGTGGAGGCGCTTGGATGGAACCAGTACGGCGGCTGGCGCATCGGTATCCGCAGTTTTGACAAAAAGAGATATTATTATTACGCGCATCTGCGCCAGAACTATCCGTTTCAGATGGATTTAAAAGAAGGGGATGCAGTGACTGCAGGGGATGTTATCGGCTATCTGGGACATACGGGCTACAGTGCAAAGGAAAATGTGAATAATATAGATACGCCGCATCTGCACTGGGGACTGGAGCTTATTTTTGACGAATCCCAGAAAGAATCGGATAATGAGATATGGATAGACTGCTATCAGCTGACACGCTTTTTATACCGGAACCGCAGCGAGACAGAAAAGATAAAGGGGACGAAAGAGTGGAGACGCATTCAGAAAATGCGGGATCCTGCAGTAACGGAATGGGAGAAAAAGGACGTTATATATAAGGAAGGGAATTGTCAAATGAGCGCGAGTGTGCTAGAGTGTGGTTAAGGAAATACCGATAAAGGTATTTCGTGCGCTGAGTTTGCGCCGCACAGCGGCAAAAGGAGAAAAAAATGGAAAATAACAAAAGACCGGAGAGCATGGAACGTATCACGACCACGGCTCTCGCAGACGCGTTCATTGAGGAACAGGTAGAAGAAATCCGCAGTCAGGTTGGTGAAAAGAAGGTACTGCTGGCGCTGTCCGGCGGTGTGGATTCTTCTGTCGTTGCCGCGCTTTTAATCAAGGCTATCGGCAGACAGCTTGTTTGTGTACATGTAAACCACGGGCTTCTGCGCAAGGGCGAGCCGGAAGAGGTTGTAAAGGTATTCCGCGATGAGATGGATGCGAACCTGATATATGTGGACGCCATCGACCGTTTTCTGGATAAGCTGGCAGGCGTTGAGGAGCCTGAAAAGAAGCGTAAGATAATCGGTGCGGAATTTATCCGCGTATTCGAAGAGGAAGCGCGTAAGCAGGAGGGAATTGAATTCCTGGCGCAGGGCACGATTTACCCCGATATCATTGAGAGTGACGGCGTAAAAGCGCATCATAACGTGGGCGGGCTTCCGGAGGATCTGCAGTTTGAGCTGGTTGAGCCCCTGAAGTTTTTATATAAGGATGAAGTACGTGTAGTAGGTAAGGCACTTGGCCTGCCGGATGGCATGGTTTATCGTCAGCCGTTCCCGGGTCCGGGTCTGGGCGTACGCTGTCTGGGTGCTATCACACGCGAACGCCTTGAAATCGTTCGTGAGTCCGATGCCATTCTGAGAGAGGAATTTGCGAAGAACGGCCTGGACGGCAAGGTGTGGCAGTATTTTACCGCTGTACCGGATTTCCGTTCGGTCGGCGTGAAAAACGGAACTCGTACTTATGCATATCCGGTAATCCTGCGTGCGGTAAATACGGTGGATGCAATGACTGCAACGGTGGAGAATGTGCCGTTTGAGCTTCTGGAGCATATCACAGAGAGAATTACGCATGAGGTTGAGGGCGTGAACAGAGTGCTGTATGACCTGACTCCGAAGCCGTGCGGGACGATTGAGTGGGAATAAAACAAAAATATCAGAAAGCTGAAAAAACAGCGGTGGGGAAAGCAGAAATCCCTGCCGCTGTTTTTGGGTAAAAGAGCTGGAAAAGCCCATAAACTGTTGATATGATATATATTCAGAAAGATACAGAGTAGGAGTGAAAGTCTATGCCGATAATACTTGACCATCAGCTGCGGGAACCGATAAGCTTTCATACTGCGACATTTCCCATCACCCATTTCTGTGACGAACTTGCATCTCTCCCCAATTGGACAGGACCTTTACATTGGTATCCGGATTTTGAGATAGCCACTGCGGTAAGCGGTGTTTTAGATTTTCAGGTCGGGTAGTAGCATATCAGACTGGAGGCGGGTGACAGCATATTTGTCAATGGGAGTGTACTGCATGGAATAAAGCAGTTATCCGGCGATATTCCCGACCTAATGCCGAATGTTGTCTTTTCAGGCGCAGTGGTCGCGCCTGAGACAAGCAGGATATACGGAAAATATATTCAGCCTGTCGCCAGCTGCGATACATTGCCCTTTATCTTGTTTGATAAAAAAGAGATTGGCATTATGAGGTGAATCGGTCAGTTCAGAAGATTTACCGGCTGATGTATGAACAGAGGGAATGTTATGAAATGGCTGTTCAGCGTGAGCTCAGCAGCATATTTGAATATATATTCCTGAATCTTGATGAGCTGCCAAGAGCGGAAAATACGCGCATCCAGCTTAATACACAGATACGCATGCTCTCATATATATGGGAGCATTATGCGGAAACTGATATTGCTTATGATATGCGCTGGTGCGTCCGAGGCCTCTATGGCTCAATGGGCATCTGCCTTTACCGAGTCGGCAATGGGAGTTTCAAAGACCGTTGGCGATCTGACAGGTCCCTGTTTATTTGCGGTATTTATGGGAATCTCTAGGATACTGTATGGGAAGATGAGCGAAAAGCTGGATTTGACCAAAACAATGCTGGCATGCGGAGTACTATGCGTGATTTGCTATCTGACGGCATCATTGGCATCCGTGCCGGCTTTTAGGCTGGCAGGCTGTGCGCTCAGCGGCGCTTCGGTCGCTACGGTAAGTTCCGCAATGGTAGGCGGCATTTCCAATATGTTTGGCGGTGATCTGAAAACAGGACTGCTCGCAGCATCAGTATTTCCGCTGATATTGATACTGGGGCTGGCGCTCCTTAACCGGAGGTTCAGCAGGCTGCCGGAATGATGAGGAAAAGAAAAGCCTTATCCTTCCGCTATCCTGATATGGGATAACCGAAAGAACATATCACCCAGCGCATACCGCTGCATATCTATATATTCCTCACGGGAGACCGTCCCGCCGCAGACCAAAACCTCCATATCACCGCTTGCGCCGGTAATAAAAATATCGGAGGAAACAAAGCTGTTTTTCAAATAAAACCTCCGGCGGGCGATACGCTGTTCTTTATTGTCCGCCGTATCATCCGGTCTTTCAATGAGGAGTACGATTTTTTTGTCCGGAAATTGTTTCAGGATATTTTGCAGAAGGCGGCTTCCGGTTCCATTGCTGCGGATTTTGGAAGAGACCGCGAGATAGTCAACCATGACCATATCATGATATGGTATCAGGACGGTAAATCCAAGGAGCTGACCGTTTTCAACGGCGGCCATTACGGTCGCTTTTTGGCGTCTGACCGCATGGCGGAGCATAAAGTAAGGCTTTCGTTCCCTTTTGGGAAAAGCTTCGAGATAGATTTTTTAATCTCATGCCACTGCTGTTTTTCGGGTATTGTAAATCGCATGAAATGTCCTCCTGAAAATAAAATACGCCTTGTGTCTGGATATAGCATAATATATACAGTAGCTGTAGGGTTAACAGGAAATAGGAATGAAATCCGGAATTAAGATGCTTTTAAGAATTTGGTAAATGAATATTGAAATCCTGTGCATTTCTGTCTGTTACAATTGATACAAGACAGAAATATTTGTCCGCGTTTACAGCAGGCGGCAGATAAAAGGAAAAGAGGCAAGGGATGAGCAGGAGAAAAGTTACGGGACAAAGAAGAGGAAAGAAAAGAAGAAGCGGGACTCGGTTGTTTTTTACGGCAATAGTGGTTGGCGCGATAGCGGTCGGAGGGATGGTGTGGCGCGCGGAGCGCAAACCGGAAAAGGCTGTTCCGAATATACAGCAAAGAGAAAACATCGATGAAGCCGTGGGAAATACCGGAAATCCTGCGGAAAGCGCCGACTGGAATCTGACGCTGGTCAATCGCAGTAATCCGGTACCGGAAAATTGGGAGGTCGAGCTGGTAGAGGTAGAGGGCGGAGAGCGCGTAGATAAACGGATTTATGATCCGCTGATGAAAATGCTGAATGATGCGAGAGAGGCGAATCAGGGACAGCTTCCGGCAGTGGTATCGGGATACCGGACATCCGAAAAACAGCAGAGTCTTTATGAGGAAAAGATAAAAAAGTACAGATGGGAAGGCTATTCTGAGAAAAAGGCAAAGGAGCTTGCCGCTCAATGGGTCGCCCTGCCGGGGTACAGCGAGCATCAGCTCGGGATAGCGGTGGATATCAACGGGGCTGTATACGACCTTTATCTGTGGCTGCAGGAAAACAGCTATCGGTATGGCTTTATCTTCCGCTATCCGGGAGAAAAAACAGAGATAACAGGAGCCGCAGAGGAGGTATGGCATTACCGGTATGTGGGGGAGGAAGCCGCGCACAGGATGTATGAGCAGGGCGTTTGTCTGGAGGAATATATAGAGGGGAAATAATTGTTTATAAGGGACCTTGAGGGTCCTTTTTTATTTGAGATTCTATTAGTTTATCAAACTTTTCTTATCAATATAAAAGATTATGATAGAACGTTTAGGAATGGAGGCATTGTTCAGCGCGAGTAGCTACCTGTGTTATTTATAATTTCATATATAAAAATAATGCGAGTATAGATAATTTTTACGAATAATTTACTGCGAGTAGATAGTAGTGGTGAAAAACACATTGTAAAATGAACAATGTTCTTACAACGGAATATGAAATAGAATAAAGAAGGAGAACTACGGGATGAAGAAAAGATTTCAATTGCTGGCAGGTATGTTGGCATTGACGGTAACAATGGCAGGATGCGGTAGCACGGAAGGGACAGGGGTTGAAACTGGAAGTAATACGAATGCGTCTGTAGCATCTGCGACAGAGGTGGATAGCAATCGAAAAGAAGCAGAAGAAACTAAGGAATTAGAGGAATTAAAGATTGGTTTAGCTGCACTTCCTACACAGCTTGATCCGGATCGTTCTATTGGAATTGCAAGTATTAAACTATTTTATAATATTTTTGATACCCTTCTTTTTACGGATAAAGAAGGTAATATTTGTGGACAGCTTGCGGAGAGCTGGGAATGGATCGATGATAAAACGTTGAATGTGAAGCTTAGAGAGGGAATTACATTTCAAAATGGTGAGAACTGTACTTCTGAAGATGTAAAGTACACATTTGACAGAATATTAAGCGGGTATGGTGATGGAACAATCGCAGTTCTTTACGAGACTTTGGACTCTGTAGAAATTATTGATGATTTAACTACACAGTTTAAGCTTAACAGACCAGATGCAGCTTTTGAGCAGAGACTTGGATCTATCTGGGGAGCAAGTATTGTGCCTAAGGATTATACGACAGAAATCGGAGATGAGGCTTTCCAGACGGCACCCATTGGAACAGGACCTTATAAATTAACACAATATTCTCCGGAAAAGTATGTATTGGAGCGATATGATGGTTTTTGGGGTGACGCACCGGCAGCTCGTAAGATTGAGTTTATTGCATATCCGGAAGCATCAGCCAGAATGACTGCTTTGATTACAGGGGAAGTAGATATTATAAATGATGTTCCAGGTGATGCTGTTGAAACCATTCAAAGTCAGGATGGATTGAATGTAGTAGGTACTCCGATCAAGAATATTCATATTTATACGTTCAATACTAAAGATGAAAGCAGCATCATGTCAAATCAGAGTTTTCGTCGGGCAGTCACTATGGCAATTGATCGTCAGACTTTAGTGGATACACTGTGGACTGATTATGCAAAGGTGCCAAACGGACATCAGTTTGAGAGTTATGGTGATTTATATATTGAAGATTATCCCGGAGTTCAATATGATCCTGAAAAGGCACGTCAGCTTGTAAAAGAGTCTGGTTATGATGGAAAAGAAGTTATTACGATTGAAATGAATGATGGATATTATACCAATGGTAATCAAGCGGGAGAAGCTATTGTAGGAATGCTGGCAGATGTTGGAATTCAGGCAGAAGTGGCTTATGTAGACAAATTTAGTTTTCAGGCAGATATCAGAGCATGGTCTTCAGCGTCTCGTTTTGATAATCCTTTAGGGGCATTATGGCTGCTTTTTGGTACGGGTTCAAGTCCTGCTAATGAGGAAAAGGGAAATTGGATACCTACGGAAGAATTTGTTGAGGCTGGAAATACGTTGATAAGCAGCAATGATCTGGAAGAACAGAGGGAGGCGGCGCGTACATTGCTGGAAGTTTTTGATACCTATTGTCCGGGAACATATCTTTATCAAGCAGAAGACTTGTATGGAATAAGAGATGGCCTTGATTGGGATATGACATATTGTGAGAATCAGATCATGCCGTTCCGTGCAGATGATTTAAAGGTAACTGAGTAATAGACGTAGAAAGGTAAGGTAGTATTTTTGAGTCAGAATAGCAGGAACGTAATGGAGCCAGACGCAAGTCTGGTCCCATTATTAGAAATAAAAAATTTGAAACATTATTATGATGTCGGCACCAGAATAGTGCCAGCAGTGGATGGGGTTGATCTTAGTCTTTTTAAAGGTGAAATTGTTGGAATTGTAGGGGAATCTGGATGTGGTAAAAGTACTGTTGTAAGAAGTTTGATGGGGCTGGTCGATTCTGCTTGTGCAAAGCGCGTGTCAGGAGAGGCTATTTTTGAAGGTGATGATCTTTTCAAAATGAGTGAAAAGAAAATTTGTAAGATACGGGGAAAAAAGATGGCCATGATTTTCCAAAATCCGCTTTCAGCATTGAATCCGGTTTATACAGTAGGGGAGCAGATTATGGAGATGTTGCTTCTTCATGAGCCTATTAAGAAAAAAGAGGCAAGGATAAAAGCAATAGAATTATTGAAACAGGTAAATATTCCCTCACCAGAACTGCGAATTGATCAGTACCCACATGAGCTATCAGGGGGCATGCAGCAGAGAGTTATGATCGCGATAGCGTTGGCGTGCAGTCCGGATATTTTGATAGCAGATGAGCCGACCACGGCTTTAGATGTTACGATTCAAGCTCAAATTTTAGCCCTTATAAAGGAACTAAGAGATAAGCTGGGAGTGGCTGTTATTTTGATTACACACAATATGGGCGTGGTAGCTGCAATTTGTGACAGAATGTTGGTTATGTATGGAGGCGTAGTAGTAGAGGAAGGATTTTGTAAAGATATATTTCTTTCACCAGGACATCCTTATACGCAGGGATTGTTGGCAGCAATTCCTAGCATTGATGAAGATAAAGAAGAACTTTATGCTATTCCCGGTCAGGTGCCAAATCTGGAACCACCGGTAGGAAAGTGTCGGTTTGCAGGACGTTGTCAATTTGCTCAGGAAAAGTGTATTCAGGAAGAGCCTGAACTTATCAGAGAAGGTGATCGAGCTTGCCGCTGTGTCAAATGGCAGATAGAACAGAAGCTGAAAAGGGGGATGTAGTCCTTATATATGAATAAAGCAATTTTAGAAGTAAAGAATCTGCAGAAAGACTATGTTGTAAATAAAGGCTGGATTATGAGACATGAAATCGGACGAGTTCATGCGGTCGATCAAGTATCTTTTAAAGTCTATGATGGAGAAACACTTGGAGTTATAGGTGAATCGGGGTGTGGGAAAACAACGCTTTCCCGTGTGATTATGGGGCTTGAAGACGCATCTGACGGAGAGGTGCGTTTTGAGGGGAAGCTGGTCAGTAAAAAAATGCCTTCGGAAATGAGAAAAAATATTCAAATGATATTTCAAGATCCGTACTCGTCTTTGAATCCCCGAATGTCGGTAAAACGTATTATAGAGGAGCCATTGCGGATTCACACACATTTGACTGGGAAGGAAAAGCAAAAAATTATTTTACCGGTTTTGCAGCAGGTAGGAATGAATGAGACTGTGCTGGATAAATATCCGCATGAATTTTCGGGTGGACAAAGGCAGCGGCTGGGGATTGCAAGAGCGTTGGTAACAAGACCCAAATTACTTATTTGTGATGAGCCGGTGTCTGCTCTGGATGTATCAATTCAGGCACAAATTTTAAATTTGTTTAAGCGACTACAGAAAGAGAATAACCTTACTTATTTGTTCGTTTCACATGATATGAGCGTGATAAGGCATATCAGTGATAGAATATTAGTTATGTATTTAGGGCAGGCGATGGAACTTGCAGATAAAAAAACGTTATTTGAAAAACCAGCTCATCCATATACAAAAGCACTTATGGAGGCAGTACCTGTGCCAAACCCGATGAAAGAAGATCAGTGTAAAATTTTGGAAGGTGAGATTCCTAGTCCTATCAATGTACCGGATGGATGCCCTTTTTATACGAGATGTAAAGAAGCTGGAGCAAGATGTAAAATTAAAAAACCGGATTTTATAAAAATAGAAGAGGGACATTCCGTTGCCTGTCATCTCTATTCAAAGGAGGGCATTTCATGAAACGATATATGGTAATGAGAGTATTAAAGGCGATATTTACCATATGGGCTGTATACACATTGGTATTTGTTCTGACACGTGTAACCGGGGATCCGATAGAGTGGCTCACATTGGCAGGGGCCAGTGATTCAGCCAAAGAAATATTAAGAAATAATTTGGGCTTGGACCTTCCATTATGGCAGCAGTATGTGAAATCATTTTTGGGACTTTTTACCGGTGACACAGGGATGAGCTACTATTATGCGCGTTCTGTTTCGGACTTATTTGCTGAGAGGATAGGACCTACATTATCGCTGGGAATCATAGTGATGTTCATTACCGTAATTTTAGGGATACCGCTAGGGGTGATTGCAGCTGCAAAACATAATTCCATTTTGGATCGCGCAGTTATGAGTACTGCAATTATTGGAAGTACAGTTCCTAATTTTATTCTGGGTATTTTATTGATTTTTATCTTTTCATTGAAGTTGAGAATGCTTCCGAGCGGTGGAATAGGTACAGTACAACATTTGGTATTGCCGGTAGTAGCATTATCTGTGGGGCCTGTTGCAAGTGTAGCCCGGCTGACTAGAAGCTCTTTATTGGATGTGATCAATCAGGATTATCTGGATTGCGCTCGTGCAAAGGGGATGCGCGAGTGGAGCGTTATTATCAAACATGGTTTACGAAATGCGTTGATTTCGGTTATTACGATTTTGGGAACTCAGTTGAGCGCGTTGATAGGAGGTTCTGTGGTAGTGGAAACTGTTTTTGCATGGCCTGGAATAGGGACGTTGATCGTGAGCAGTGCACAGCAGAGAGATTTTCCGGTAGTAATGTTTGGAGTTCTGGTAATTGCGGCATCGGTTGCATTTATCAATTTATTGGTGGATTTGTCTTACGGATTGCTGGATCCGCGTATTAGAGGGAATTGAGCATAGGAGAGAATGCACATGAGAAGAAACAGCTTATTTAAGAAAAAATGGAGTATACCGCCGGGCATTCTTTTTCTTATGATTACATTGGTGATCATAGTAGCATCAGCGCTGTTGGCTCCTGTAATCGTACCGGTAGATTTGGCGGCAACTGATTTGGGGAGTAGATTGCGCCCCCCTGCTTTTTTAGAACATGGTTCAGGTTTTCTGTTAGGTACGGATAACTTGGGGAGAGACGTTGCAGTGCGGCTTTTGTATGCGACACGTTCTACGATAATGATTTCCTTTACGGGCATGATTATTGCTACGGTTATTGGTACAGCATTAGGCGTAATAGCCGGTTTGTGTGGTGGGAAAGTTGATGCAATAATTTCCTTTTTTACAGATGTCAGATTGTCTGTACCAACTACATTCATAGGAATCATTTTTGCATGCATTATGGGAGCTAACCCGGGTACTACAGTATTAGTGATTGCAATTACGGGGTGGTCATCTTTTAGCAGATTGGTCAGGAGCCAAATTTTTCAATTAAGAAATGCAAAATTTATAGAGGCAAGCCGAGCTATGGGGGCAGGTGGGATAAGAATAGTTTTGGAACATATACTGGTTAATATAGCCTCCCCATTAATTGTACAGTCGACGATGGAGTTGAGTGCTTTTATACTGTTGGAAAGCACATTATCATTTTTAGGACTTGGTATTCAGCCTCCTGGAACATCATTGGGAGTGATGGTTAGTAATGGAAGGGATTACATGCTAACTCATTGGTGGCTTGCAGTGGCGCCGAGTGTAGTGATTGTTGTTTTGATTCTGCAAATTTCGTTAATAGGAGATTGGTTGCGGGACAAACTGGATCCGAAGTTAAAATATGGAAAAAGATGAGTGAAAAGAGAGAGGAATAAGAATATGATAGAAAAAAAGTATTGTGCCCACCGTGGATTTAATGCTGTAGCACCAGAGAATACTTTACCGGCTTTCGCAGAAGCAGTTGCATTGGGAGCAGATGAAATTGAATTTGATATATGGCCTACAAAGGATGGCAGATTAATCGTATGTCATGATCCTAAAATTGATCGTACTACCAACGGAGTGGGAAATATCTGTGATATGATTTTGGATGAGATACGGTGTTTTGATGCAGGAATTAAATTCAGTGAAGAATATTCGGGTGTAAGGCTTCCTTTATTCGAAGAAGTCCTGCAGCAATTTGCCGGTAAAGTCGTTATGAATATTCATATCAAATCATTGGGAAAAACAATGATAAAGGATAGTGGCATGGATGATAGAGCGCATAGATTAGCGAAAATATACATAGAAAATACCCCTCTTTCTATGCCATTACCAGAACAGGAAGAGGAAGTGATTCCGATTTTTGAAGAGATTCCATGCGAGCCTTATGATGAAAAAATATTTGCAGAGATTCTTCGGGTGATTGACCAATATCAATGTAGGGATACTGTGTATATAACGGGTGAAAAAGATGTATTGCAGACAGCTTTTAGAATGGCGCCTGACATCAAAAGATGCTGTTTGGAAGGACATATGAATTATAGTATTGTAGAAAATGCTATTAAATATAAGTGCAGCAGGGTGCAATTTTGCAAGTTGTTTTTAACTAGAGAGATGATTGAAAGGGCACATGCAAGTGGAATGTTATGTAATTTATTTTGGAGTGATGATTTAGAAGAGGCAAATGCTTTTTTTGATATGGGAATTGATGTGATTCTTACAAATCATTATTTAAAGATTGCAAGAGGATAGTTGAAGGAAGAGTTTGTTCCTTTTAAGTGAAATATTTGATAGTGCAGTAAAAAATTAGAAGGGGATATATATTGTAAATATAGAAATGCTATGTGCATTTATTGGCAAAGTGGAGCGGTAGTCATAAACTGGTATTATCATAGTAATAATTTATGGCGTTCGCATTTTGCTTTCCATTGAGTTGGAAAATATTTTTAGGAATAATTGGATTTGACGGCTGGAATATAGGAGATAGCGGTCAAGTTAATAATGTCTGGCAATATGAAAAGTATTGATATATAATG
>PPYF01602704.1_pt1 | contig 75234 bp, 64 predicted proteins | sample 1559871 | NCBI WGS metagenome assembly PPYF01 (sample SAMN08240021, study PRJNA423297) | Human gut metagenome, whole genome shotgun sequencing project.
AAGCCAATATAGCTATATTTAAATATATTGAAGGTTGGTATAACAGAAAAAGGATACACTCTTCTATTAATTACATGACTCCAGATCAATGTGAATTACTAGCTAGAAGTGCAGCATAAAAAAGTTTGACTTTTTGTGTCTAAAATATTGACATAAGACCATTATTTAGCTCCTACTCGATTTATTATTATAAAGTAATAAAGTGTAAAAGTACATTCAGATAGGAGCTTCGTTCAAGAAATGAATTTGAAAGAGGCTCTTTTATTATTTTGTTTAATTATATAAGGAAACTTTATATTTTAATGTATTAAATGGATATAAGTGTTAAAGGAATTCACATATTATTACGATATAAGAATAAATTATAAAAAAATATAGAGGATTTAAAATGTATAAGTATTATTTATTACCAGATGCAAAGAAAGATTTAGATAAAGTAAGCAAACGTGAAAAAATAAATGCATTAGATAGCATAGAAAGGCTAATAAATGGATTGTGGGGAGGTGGGACAAGAGTAAAGAAGCTTCATGGTTTTACTAGGAGAAAATGTATTTATGAAGCAAGAGAGGATAGTGGCAAGAGACTTTTATTTACTGTTGGTAAAAAGGAAGAAAGTACAGACACTCCATTGTATATACATAATGTATGTATAGAGCATGATAAAGTTATTAGAATGGCCAAAAAAATTATTGGTGATGAATATAATGAGGAATTATATATACAAGAGCAAGAAGAGGAAGAGGTTACAGCTATACAGTTATTAGAAGATGAAAAGAAATATCCTGAACAGAATTATATTTCAGCCATGATAGATGATATTGGATGCTTTGAAATAACTGAGGAAGATGTGTATAGGTTTATGGAGCAAGATGATGTGACAGAAGAAGAGTCTATAGCTTTTAGATTGAAATTATCTGAAGAACAAAAAAAGATAATAAATATGCCATTGCCTAAGCTTATTTCAGGTACTGCAGGTAGTGGTAAGACTACAGTATTACTTTATAATCTTATGATGGAACCACAAAAGAAAAAGCTATATATTACTTCAAATAAAAAGCTAGCAAATGAATCTAAAAACTTATTCTATAGATTAATAAAAGGTTTAGAGAACGAAAGTCAATATAAGAAAAATACAGAATTTAGAACTTTTGAAGATTTGTTATATGATGGATTGAAAAAAGGTGTTAGAAAGACTATGACGAAGGAAAGGTTTCTTCGTGAATATGAAGTGTATTCTAGAGGATTAGGTGCTAGTAAAGAATTTGAAGCATTAAAGGTTTGGGAAGAAATTAGGAGTGTATGGAAAGTAGATATCAATAGAAAGAGTATATCACAGGAAGATTATCTTAAACTTACTAAATTAGAGGCACCGAATTTTTATGGAAATAGAGATAAAGCATTTAAAATATACAAATGGTATGAAAGTTTATTAGAAGATAATCTGTATTTTGACGAATTAGATTTGATTAAAGAATATTTAAATGGTGAAAAGAAAAGTAGAGAAGAATATGAATTTGTTATTTGTGATGAAGTTCAAGATTTAACCGAGTTACATTTCAAATTAGTATTTTTACTTACAAATGGAAAACCTCAGAATACAATAATAGCAGGTGATGATCATCAAATAATAAATCATAGTGGATTTAGATGGGAAAAGTTAAAGCAGCAGTATTATAATGAATTTAATATAAAGCCAGAACTTTATAATTTAAATAAGAATTATAGGTGTATTGGAAATATTGCAAATCTAGCTAATCAAGTAAATAAGCTCCAAGAGAAATTTGTAGAAAAGAAATATAAAGTACAAGCATTAGATTCACTTCCATATGGAAATAAGCCAGAATTACTTAATATTAATGAAGAAGAGCTTATTAAAGAGCTAAAAGATTTAGGACCGTTAAGGGCTATAATAGTAAAAGACCTACATAAGAAGAAGGAATTGAAAGATTCTTTTCTTTTTAAATATAATCAAGCACCGTTGATTTTTACAATAGAAGAAATAAAGGGACTAGAATTTGAATCAGTTATCTTGTGGAATTTAATTAGTAGCGATAAAGATAGTGAGAATAAGTGGAAAAAGGTCTTTAGAAGTACAAGGTGGAATGCGAATAAACAACTAAAAGATTTTGTTAAATATAATTCAAGTCTTATTTATGTTGCAATCACTAGGGCAATGAGAGGTTGTATTATATACGAAAATACAGATAATTATATATTTTGGAATTATCCTGATATAGATAAGAATATAAAAAAAGCAAATTTTTTAAATACGGGTATTCTTGGTCTAGATGAAAAAACCACTGATGAAGAATGGATGCTACAAGGTATCAATTTACTTAACAAAAAGCATTACGAAGCAGCACGAGAATGTTTCGAAAGGGTTAAAGATGATAAACTTATAAATGAGAGAGATAGATATATAAAAATAGCTAGTGCACAAGAACTAATGGATAAAAATTTATATGAGCAAGCAGCAGAAATATATCAAGAGATAGATGATGATGAAAATATGGTTAAGTGTTATGATTTGGCAGGATGCTATGAAAAAGTTTATAATTACTATTTTTCAAGAAGAAGCAAGAGAGATAATTATGAAAAAATTAAAGAGTATGGTATAAAAAGGTTTGATAAGCAGAAAGAATGGGAAAAAAGTGCGATTTACTGTTTACAAAGTGGACTTTATCAAGAAGCGATAGATAGGTTTGAGAAAGTAGGTAATTTTAAGCGAATAGCTGAAATATATCTTGGAAAGCTGAATAACCCTATGCAAGCTTTTAAATATTTAAAAAGAAATGGACCAGTAAGTAACTATTATATTAATTTATTATTTGAAAAACTATATGTGGTAGACTTATTTAATTTAGCTGAGGGTAAATACGTATATGACAGAGAACAATATGGATTAGGTGTTGTAAAGGCTATGGAAGGGGAGATTGTTAAAGTAAAGTTTCAAGATGGAGTAATGAGGGGATTTTATATATACAAAAATATATTTATGATGGATATAGTTAGTACTAATGAAGAGAAGTTAGAGTTATTGAATTTACTTGAAAGTAACTTTGACAATTTTAAATAAATTAGATTAAATTAGACTAAATGTACAAACAAAAAAATTATTAGTAAGGAAGAAATATAATGGGATTTAAAGATTTAGAATTTTTGAAAGTTGGGTCAATGGTGTTATTAGATGCAAAAGTAGAATCTGAGCTAAAGCCTTATTTTTTATTAAAGCAAGTAAAGTGAATATTGTTAAGATAGGAAATTCTCCGATGGTTAATTCAAAAGCTGTAGTTTTTAAAACTGACCAAAATTATACTATGTTACTGGTGATGTTTAGATTTAATGAGGATGATGAGCTGATATACATGAAATGGTTCAATTATTATGAAAAGTATAAAAGAGAGAAGTTAGATAAGTTAATTTATTCAGACAAGCTGTTTTTTTGTATTATAGACGATGAAAATAATAAGCAGGCAACATTTGAATGTAATAATGCTATAAGATTTATAATAAAACAGTGTAGTGAAGAGACTAAAGGGAAATGGTGGAGTAACGGAGAATTTTGGGGATATGCAAAGAATATTAGCAGTAAATATGCACATAGAGCTGAACTGTTTAACAGTAAATTTTAATAAAAATAAATAGAAAAAGGAAAGCCTTCCTTTTTCTATTTATTTTTATATACTATTATAGTAATGAAAAGGAAATTAGTCTGATAATTTTAGTTCCATTGGTGTAAATCTTAAACCATTGATTATTTGTTCTTTATTAGTATCATAAAATCCTAACTTATGGTATACAGGAATAGCATATGGTGATGAATTTACTGTGATTTTATTAGAAGTAGTATTATCAAGTACAGTTTTAAATAATTTCTTACCAATTCCTTGTCTATGATATTTCCCATTTACAAAAAACAGTGCTGTATGTGTTCCGTGGTTTCTTGTGGCAATAACACCATAGCTTTAAGGTTGTTTTTTTAACGCTTAGGAAAGTATAAAATTAAAGTATAAAAAGTTAGGAGAAAAATTATGAATGATAATCTAAAGGAAAAAATTAAATGTACAATACCAATTAAAGTTGATTATTATGAAGGGTTATTTAGAGAATTTGACTATAGAGATGTTGAGTATAGATGTATTAATGAAGATTTAGATGGATGGATTCAAGAATATATTTTTAGACTACCATATAAATTAAACCATATTAATGTTGAATTAGAGATAAATATGCCATTGGAAGTTAGAGACAAAAATAAAGAGGAGATGTCAAAGGTAGGTATAATAAATTCATATAAGGAGTTTTTGGAGCGAGAAAAAAAGTTAAGTATTATGGGGGTAATAAGAATTGGATATTATATGATTACTGCAGCAATTCTTTTGTCTTGTTGGTATATTATTAAAACTTATAAAGGTGAATCTTTACTTACATCATTATTGAATTCTGGTGGCACAGTATTATTGTGGCAAATAATGACTTTAATATTTATAGAAGGTAAGAATTTTAGGTATAAGCTTAGGATTAATAAGAAACTAAGTAATATGACTATAGTGTTTAAGTATATATAAGAAATATCATTTATTTGAAAATGGTAGAAAGCTTTGATATACTTAACTAAAGTCAATATTTTATGAGGTGAAAAATGGAAAAGTTATTATCTAATTTAAAGATAACAAATGATAATGAAAATTTAATATCTTTAACTTTATTTGGAAGTTATAATACTAAATATTGGTTTGAGGGAAAAAGTGATATTGATATTTTAGCCTTAATAAAGAAAAATGACTTTAATGTTGAATTTGAAATAGAAAATAAATATAGGGAAGTGTTACAAAAATACTTTAATTATGATGATATACACTTTACCTTTATTGGACTTAATAGTTTTGATACAGTATTTGCTGATATTTATATAGATTATAAAGATAAATTAATCTTTAACATTGATTTACATTATGATTACTTAATGTATATAAGTAAGTTTAATAGAGTAAATGAAAACTTAATTAAGTTAGTTAGAGAGGATTGGGAATCAAAATATGGTATATTATAGATATAAAAAAGAACGTCTAAGTGAAAAATTTAATAGTGCACATGAATTTTTAATTAAAATAAGAAAAGCTGTTCAGTTATATTGTTTAGATCCAAATGAGATTATAGCAAGAGGAATGACAGGATATTTTTCTGATTTTACTGAATATATAATTGATATATGCGAAACTTATTTGGTTATAAATGATAGATATAATCCAAGATTAAGTGGTGTTGACTTAATTAAATCAGCAACTAGAGAAGGGTTAATGGATGATTATTTATGTGAATTTTTAATCAAATGTATAATACTTAGAAATAGATTTACTCATGATTATTATAAAAGAGATATAGCAGAATCAGATATAATTAAATTTTGTCACTCAGAAATTATTTATTTAGATATATTTTTAGAATCATCATCTGAAGTGGTAAAGTTAAAGTATAAAATAAATAGATAAATAATTAAACAAAGAGAACAAGCAAAGGTAATAGGTAAATAAGATGCAAACTTATACAATTTTTGCAGGTGTGAACGGGGCAGAAAAACTTCAGTATAAGATCCGCTAGAATTAAGTTAATTCTAGTGGATTTTTTGTATTTGAAGATAATTATAGAATAAAAGTTATTTTAAGGAATATAAAGAAAATATATCATTTAAGGGATATATATAAGATGTTTTCTATTAATCCACTATTATAAAATTTAAATATTCATGTTACTATTAGGTGGACAAGTTGTTAAAGACGTAAAAGTACAAGCTCATGGAGAAACTATTGATAATAGTTCAAATTCTAAAGCAGTAAGTACAGCTAGTGGATATAAATATAATAGACATTATGGTCATACTAATAATCAAAATAAACCATCTACTGGTAATGATGCAGCATTAAATGAAGGAAGTACTAGTAATAATACCGATGCAGCTATAAGTGATAAATTCATGGCAGAAGTTGAACAAGCCATATTTAATAAAGTAAATGAAGAAAGAACTAAAGCTGGAGTTGCACCATTAACTTATAATACCACTATGGAAAAGTATGCTAGAATTAAATCGCAAGATATGGGAGATAATAATTATTTTAGCCATACTGATTTAAATGATAATAATATAACTACAAAAATGAAAGCTGACGGAGTTACATATAATGCTTGGGGAGAAAATATTGCATATATAAGTGGTGTTACAGATCCTACAGCATTAGCAAATCAATTTATGACAAATTGGATGAATTCCCAAGGGCATAAAGAAAACATATTATCAACAAAGTTCAGCAGCATAGGTGTAGGAGTATATAAGATAGGAAATAAAGTATACGCAACTCAAGAGTTTTATAGATAGAAAATAAATTCTGAAGAAGACTTTGAAGAAATTCAAAAAAACTTCAATGGTAAAGCAGAATTTGATAATGGTTCAATATTTCTAACTTCAAGTACATCTATTGAACATAATAGAATAAAGAGAAAAATATTAGCTAAATTAGATAGCTTCTTTAATGGATCAAAATGTGAACCTTTTGATGAGCAAATAGAAGTAATATTTCAAAAAAAGATGAACTATATAAATATAAACCAGATATTTTTGTTATGTGTGAGAATGCTACTAGAAAAGGTGAAAGTTTTACTTCGGTTCCCAAAATTGTATTTGAAGTAGTTTCTAAGAGCACTGCATCTCATGATTATATAACTAAACTTGCAGTATATCAAAAGTTTAAGGTAGAAGAATATAATATTGTAGAGCAAAGTGGTAAGATTATACAATATTCATTGGTTGATAACCAATATGTTATTGCAGATGTATATAAAAATGACGATGAGTATGTAAGTACTGTTTTTAATGATTTAAAAATAAGTTTAAAGGAAATATATTAATATTAAGTATTCCATGAGTATAAAGCAGTTGCAAAATAAATTTTGGTAACTGCTTTATATTTTTTTGTTTCTGTAATAGACGAAACAATACATGGTGTTAGTATACAGTAGTGAATACATTAAATTGAACTAAGTAAAATAATATTTAGAATTTAATATTATACAATCATTTAGTAAAAAGGGTTGTCCTTATGACAATGCTTGTATAGAATTTTTCCATTCTTTAGAAATGTAACATAAAAAAGTTTGACTTTTTGTGTCCAAAATATTGACATAAGACCAGAATTTAGGATGGGGAGAAGAAACAACAGATTTTATTTCATTCTTATATTCAGATAGCAATGATTATTGGGAAACTGAGTTAGAAGAAAATTTAGAATTAAATGAGATTAAAGATTATCTTAAGGAAGATGATGAGGCGGCAATATTTATTCCTATTGCTGTAAGTGATATGGATGGTGGAGTTATCTTAGCTAATAAAAAGATAATTCAAGAAAGTGAAGTTTGTATGGGAAGCATTGAGCTTTATGAAGATACAGTTGTAGGATTAATTACTTCTATAGTAAATGATAAATATAAATTTGTTATTGCTGAATTTAATGCATGTACAGGTAGTTATGAAATTACAAAGGATTATGGTGAGTCTGGTGAAGAAGTAAATGAATTACTAGAGGGATTTATTATAAAAGAATAGAAAGTATATAATTCAATAGTATAAATTTTATTGTTAAAACAGTAGGAAAAATTGTGTAAAGTCAAATTTATCTAGGAATTTTTATATCTATAAGTTTGTAATTTAAATTACTAGTTTAATTTTATTATGAAGGAAATGAATGGAATGATAAGATATTTAATAGATGATTATGAAAAAAATTTTATCAATTTAAAAAATGATTTAATTAATGAAATAGAAAAGTTAGAGATAAAAAATATAAATTTGAGTAATGAACTAAAAAAGTTGCAGAAAAAATATGATAAATTACATTTAGAATTTGGAGAATATAAAAAGAAATATAACAAAGAAACTATTAATGAGTTAGTAAAAAGTAGATTAGAAAAAATACAATCTAATAATAAATATTCTTTAGAGGAGATAAAGAATTATATTTTATCTAAATCTGAAAATATAGATATGTTAAACAACATAGAAGAAATAGTCATAAATGAATTAGAAAAGGAAAATTCGAAAATTTACTCAGAAATGTTAATTAGAGATATATTAAATTATTTATATATAAATAGAAAAGACACTATATTAAATAATATTTTATTGAACAGTAAAAGTTTTATAGAAAGAAATATTTTAAGCTATGATTATACAGAAGAAAATGCTATTTTTGCTGTTGAAATACTTAAATATTATGTATTAGTCATGAATAAAGAAGTTGCTATTGAGTGGTTTGAAAGAGTAATAAATAGCAATATGTTAAATTGTTTAAGCGATAAAAATGAAAGTGTAATAGTAGATTTATTATATTTAGCATTATATTTAGAGAAAGATGATATAATTTTCGATAATATCGATCCAATTGAAATAGTTGTTAAAGCTAGAAAGTATGATTATCTTTGGTATGAACTTTATAATAAATTTATTATGAAAGATGAAAAAATATATAATAAATTTGCAATTTTAAAATTATATTATAATGAAATGTACTTAATAGATAATAGAATAAAACAGGTATGTTTATCGCCAATTATGAAAAATATAGAAAATTTAGTTTCTCAATATGAAAGTAGAAAAACTGAAACAAAAATAAGTAGAGATACTAAAAGCCACAAAAATACTTTAATAAATAATAAATTAAAAAATACAAGAAATTTAGGAATATTAGAAGATTATAATAAGTTGATTCAGTATTATATTAGTCAGGATAATATAGAATTAAAAGAACTAATTAATAATATTATTCTAAATGCTGAAAAAGTAAGATTATTAACTAGAACAGAATTTATAACTACAATTATTTGTGGATATATATGTGGAATCAATAAGTTAGATTTAATAGGAGCAATGAATATTTATAAATTAGCTATTAGCTGTGATAGCATATTTATAAATAGGCTTTTAAATAATAAGGATTATCTTGAATATTGGAATAATAATTTTTTAAGTTTAGATATAGATGGAAAAATTAAATCAACTATATTTGATAGAATAAATAATATTACGGGATTTAATCAAGTTAATACTAATAATTCTAGATTATTATCAACTGAATTTGATAGTAAAAGTTTAAATGAGGAATCTCAGCTTAAGAAGTTAGGATATAGTAGCACCATAAGTAGAAGTGAAAGAGAAAATGTTTTAAAGAATAAGGCTATTCCACAGTTAGGAAAAGCAAGAGTAAGGAGTCATATTGAGTGGCTAATTAATATGAATAAGAATAAACGAACAATGAAAAATTCGGTTATTGAATGGAGTTATGATTTAGATAGATTATCTAGAATGTAATTTATTTAAAATATTATATAAATAGAGGTATAAAATGGCAGTATTATTTCCAAGCAAAGAAGAAATTTTAACAACTAAACCTTCTCCGACAGAAGGAGAATTATTTTTAATAAATAAGCTTGAAGAGTTCTTAGATAACTCCTATGAAATTTATTTTCAACCATTACTAAATGGAGACAAGCCTGATATTGTAATTTTAAGAAAAAATGGCGGAATTTTAATTATAGAAGTAAAAGATTGGGAGTTATCAAATTATAGAATAGATAATAAGGGAAATTTTAGTTTAATAAAAAATAATGCATATATAAAAAGTCCAATACATCAAGCGTTAAGATACAAAAAGAATATATGTGAACTACATATACCTATGGTAGAAGATACCAGCATTAGAAAAAAAGGAATAAAAAATGTAGTTCAAATAGCTGTATATTTTCATAAGGAAAATTCAAGTTCACTTAGATATTTACGCAATGTATCAAATATTAGTAGTAATATTATGGGAAGAGATAATATTACTAAAAGTGGCATTGATGCATTAATGAGAAATACAAGAATAAATGGAAGTAGTATATATTTTAATGAAGAGTTATACATAGAAAGTAAAAGAATTCTACAACCATCATTTCAATTATATGAAGATCGAATAAATATTAGTTTAGATGAATATCAAATGGAGTGTGCTAAAAGCAAGGTAGGTAATTATAAAATAAAGGGTGTCGCAGGTTCAGGAAAAACAATTGTATTGGCAGAGCGTGCAACTAATTGTTATAAAAGAACAAATGGAAGGATATTAATACTTACTTATAATATTACATTAAAAAACTATATAGAAGAAAGAATTGGACTAGCATTACAAAAAAATAATATAGATAGAATGATAAGAAAAGAATTTGTAATTACAAACTATCATCAATTCATTAATAGTATGGCTAATAACCATTCTATTAAAATGAATTTAGAATCGTATGATAATATAGGATTATTTAATGGTATAGACTTAAGTTATGATAAGTTTGATGGAATTTTTATAGATGAAGTTCAGGACTTTAAGTATGAATGGCTTAAAATAATAAAAGAAAATTTTCTTAAGAAAAATGGTGAATATTTGTTAGTTGGTGATGAAAAGCAAAATATTTATGATAGAGAGCTAGATAAAGAAAATAAATGTAAAACTAATGTACCAGGAACATGGAAGACGCTAAAGAAATGTTACAGGTTAAAGGAGAAAACAGCAATTGTTGCACAAAAGTTTCAAAGTGAATTTTTATCTAAAAAATATTCAAGTGATGAATTTGAGATGGTATATCAGCCAAATTTATTTAGTAATAGTCATATAAAATATAAGAAAGTAAATGAAGATAATGATTATACAAAGATTGTAGATGATATTATTGAATATGTAAAAAACAATTCGCTTAATAATAATGATATAGCTATTATTTCACCAAGGGTTGAAAGTGTTAGACAAATAGAAGAGGTTTTAAGAAAAAAATATAAAATATTATCTACAATAATGCATGAAACAGAAGAGCAATACCAAGATATTATTGATAAAAATAATGAAGATGCAGCAGGCAAAAAATTAATATCAATTAGAAGGGCTAAAAAGTGTAACTTTAGAATGAATGATGGAAAAATTAAGCTATCAACAATAAAAAGTTTTAAGGGATGGGAAATACATACGTTGTTTTTATTATATGATGAAAGTTGTGAAGAAGAAAATATGTATGTTTCTATTACAAGAGCAATTAGTAGTCTTTATGTTATCAATTTAGGAACAGATAGATATGATAATTTCTTTAAGAATATAACAGAAGGCTTTGAATAGTTTTATGTGAAGTGTTACTTTTAAACATTAATGATGATATTATTATTTATTTAAATGAAGAAGAATTAGAAGTAAATCAACCTTATAGATGGATATATATTTGGATAAATAATGGTTAACTAATTTAAAGTTAGGTCTTATTTTTATTTACAAATATGATAGAATATATCTAGAAGGAAGTGATTAAGAGTGGACAATAGAGTATACAATGGAAAATTGACAGGAGAATCATTTTTATTATATGAATTGAAAATAGTAGCAAAACTCAAAAAAGAAGGATATACAGATAAAGAAATTAGAAAGATGGTTTTAGAAGAAAACCTATTTCAATATAAATTTACATCAAGTATAAGTAGAAGGCTAACTCCTTTAATGCAAAGAATTAATCTTTTAGATGAAGAACTGATAGATAGATTAATAGAAGATCCATTAGGTGATGGGATTGTTATTAACTTATATTCTATTATGAAAAATGATAGATTATTCTTTGAATTTATGAATGAAGTAATGAAAGAGAAACTTAAAAGTAATAACGAAGTTTTAGAAAAAAAAGATATAAATATATTTATTGAAACCAAAATAGAACAAAATGAAGATATTGCTAGTTGGTCAAATTCAACTGTTAATAAGATAAAACAAGTAATTAAGAAGATATTAATGGAAGCAAAGGTTGTTGAAGATAATAAAACTGGAATAGTTAAAAAAATAATAATGTCTGACTGGATAAAAAATTATCTTATTAAATCAGGAGAAGAAAAGTATATCCTAGCAATGGGTGAAAGAGTTTAATGGAGGTACAACTTTTGAAATTAAATAATAAATTTAAAGTGTTAAGAGAAAATTTAAAACAAGAAAAATTTTTAAAGGGTCCTCGTAATGACTTAAGTTATTATATTTTTGACTATAATCCAAAGAATGAGATAGAAGTTCGACATCATGTTAAAAATATCTTAAAAGATTTTAATAGATTAAGCGCTAATAAAATAATAGAATTTGATTTGTACAATATGTTTATAGAATTTTTGAAAGAGCAAGATATTTTTGAACAAATACAAGAGATGGAGAAATCAGATGGTAAAGAGTTTACTTTAAATGCTATTACTCCATTTATAAGCGAAGAAATGTATATTGATAAAATAAAAAATGAAGCTAGTAATTATGAAGTAGTTTTCATAACTGGCGTTGGTAAAATATATCCTTTTATGAGATCGCATTTTATTTTAAATAAGTTACACTCTGTATTAGGAAAAAAAACTTTGGTTATGTTCTATCCAGGACAATATACTGGGCAAGATTTAACTTTATTTAATAAAATTGTAGATGATAATTATTATAGAGCTTTTCCAATTGTTGATTAAAAAGAGGGGGAAATAAGTTTTGAAAATTGAAAATATGTTTATAAGAGACATAAATAGAGATATTGAAAGTGTTATAAAAGTAGATGATGTTGAAAAAATAGAAAAAGAACTTGATGAATATGTTGTTACCAAAGAAATAACAAAACATTTATCTAAGTTTTATGGAAATTATCTAAAAGGGATTGATGGTGAAACTACTAAAATGGGAGTTTGGATTTCTGGATTCTTTGGTAGTGGTAAATCACATTTTCTAAAAATATTATCATATCTTTTATCTAATAAAGATGTTAAAGGTAAAAAGCCAATAGATTACTTTAAAAATAAAATAGAAGATAAACTTCTATTTGCTGATATGAAGAGAGCAAGTCAAATAGATACTGAAAGTATATTATTTAATATTGATGCAAGAGGAGAAAAAAAGAGTGATCCTAATGCTATACTAAATGCATTTATTAAAATATTTGATGAGCACAGAGGGTTATGTAATAAGTTGCCTGGTGTTGCTAATATGGAAAGATTGCTGATAAAAGATGGAATTTATGATAAGTTTAAAGAAAATTTTAGAGAAGTTAGAGGATTTGAGTGGGAAAGTAGAAGAAATGCATTCTTTTTAGATAGAAAATATGTAGCAGAAGCTATAGCAATAACTATGAATATACCTACAGAAGATGCACTTGATTATATAGAGAATTCTGTAGTTAATTATTCAGTTGATATAGAAACTTTTGCAAAAGAAGTTAAAGAATATGTACAAAGCAAAGGTGATAATTTTCATTTAATTTTCTTAGTAGATGAAATTGGACAATATATAGGTAATAACGGAAGCTTAATGTTAAATCTTCAGACTATAACAGAAAAGTTAAGCAGTGAATGTAGGGGAAAAGCTTGGGTAGTAGTTACATCTCAAGAAAAGATAGATGCTGTATGTAACAATGTTAAAGAAGATGACTTTTCAAAAATTCAAGGAAGATTTGATACTAAATTATCTATGTCTTCAATGAGTGTTGATGAAGTTATAAAGAAGAGATTACTTGAGAAAAAAGAAAACGCTGAAATGTTATTAAAAAATATTTATGGTGAAGAAAATATAACATTAAAGAATATCATAAGTTTTGATGGTGCAAGAAGAGATTTACTTGGATATTCTAACGAAAAAGAATTTGTTGATACATATCCAGCAGTACCATATCAATTTAAAATTCTTCAAAGTGTATTTGAACAAGTAAGAAAACATGGAAATTCAGGTAAGCACTTATCAGAAGGTGAACGTTCTATGTTAACAGCATTCCAAGATGCTGTTCAGATGTATAATAGTAGTGAAGAGGGGGCTCTTATTTCATTTGATATGTTCTATTCTTCAATTTATGAGTTTTTAACACCTACTATAACAAGAGTAATTGAAAGAGCAGAAAATAAGAATGAAGAATTAAAATGTAATCCATTTAATATAAGGGTATTAAAGCTTTTATTTATGCTTAAGTATTTGAATGATGAAATACCAGCAAATTTAGAAAATATAACTACTTTAATGATAGATAAAATAGATGTTGATAAAGAGCAGTTGAGAAAAGATGTATCTAAAACTTTAGATAAGCTTAAGGATCAAAATCTTATTCAAAAAAGTGGGGATATATATGTATTCTTAACTGATGATGAGCAAGATATTAATAGAGAAATTGCATTGGAAAAAATTGAAGATAGTGACATAAGCAAGGAACTTAGTGATTATATATTTAAACAAATATATGAACAAAAGAAATTTAGGTTTATAACTAATAATAAGTTAAAGTATGATAAAGAATTTAACAAAAAAATGGATGGAACACCAATTGGAAATAGTGTATATGAGTTTGGTGTAAGTATTATATCACCACTTGGTGATAGTTATTTCAAGAGTGATGAAGCTTTAAAGATGGATTCATTTAATAATAGAGAAGTTATAATAAAACTTAGTGGTGATGAATATATTAATGAACTTACAGAAGCAATGAAAATTGATTCATATATAAATAGAACTAATATTGATACTCTTCCAACTAATAAGCAAAAGATTATTGCTGACAAAAAAGATGAAAAGAGAATAAGAAGAAATTCTTGCGTTTCAAAATTATTAAAAGCAATAGAAAATGCTGATTTCTATGTATATGGAGAAAAAGTTAATATAAAGGGAAGTTCAGCAGCAGAGAAGATAAAAAATGGATTAAATGAAATATGTAAATATGTATATCTAAATATAGATTATATAAAGTATAAAGTTGACAATATTAATGATATTATAGCTATACTAAGAACTAATTCTATTCAACAACAGTTTGGTGGAGAAATAGAAGGCTATGATAATGAAGTTGCTGAAAAGGAAGTTGATAGCTTTATAAAAGATAATGAAGGTAGAGAGCAAATAAGAGTTAAGTCTTTAATAACTAGATTTACAGCTCAACCTTTTGGATGGGATGCTTTAGATGTTTCAGCTATAGTTGCAAAATTATTAGTAGATGAAAAAATAAAATGTAGGATTAATGGTGAATACTTAACTGTAGATGATGCCCAAAAAACAGCAGATGCATTAACTAAATCTTCAGATATAGATAGAGTTATTATTAATAAAAAGGTTAAAGTTGATGATAGGATAATAAATCAAGTTAAGAATATATGTGTAGAGTTATTTAAGAGTACTACAGATAGTAAAAATGAAGATGAAATATTTAAGGATATTAAAAGAAGTATAGGAAATAAACTAGATAGTATCGAATCTAATTTAAAGATGTATACAAATAAAAAATATCCAGGTAAATCTCTATTTGAAAAGGGTAAAACATTATTTAGTGATGCAATGCAAATAAGGGAAAACTTAGTTTTATTTAATTGGTTAATTGATAATGAACTTGAATTACTAGAATGGAATCAAGATATAGAATTACCTATAAATTTCTTTGAAAATCAAAGAGAGATTTTTGATAAGGCATTAGAAATTTGTAATAAATGTGAAAGCAATAAAGATTATTTAGATGAAAAAATGCAAGAATCATTAAATTCAATAAATAAAATAATTAATAATCCTATTCCATATAGAGAGGTAAGAAAGATAACATCATTGGTTGATGAAATAGAACTTGGATTTGTGGAAAAAGTAAAAGAAAAAAGAAAAGAGGCTCTTGAGTTAGTTAATAGTGATTATGACTATTTAAAGCTAAGATCTAGTCAATATGGTGTTTCTCACATTACAAAAGATAGATTAATTAATGATTTTAATCAGATAATTTCAGGAATAGAAGAGTTACAAGATATATATAGAATTGATGCAAAAGTAGCTCAAAGTACACAAAAGAGAAGATATTTTGAGGAGATTATATCGAAGGATATTAAAGAGACTGAAGAAAAGGATAAAAAGTTAATAGATACTACAATTATTAATGAAACTCCAGTAGAAGAAGAAAAATATCCAAATTCAAATCAAGTAGAAAAAACTAAAAAGGAAGTTCAAAAGGTTAATATGAATAATCTTATAGATATAACTAATATTAAAACAGAAGATGATGTAGACATTTATTTAAAAGCATTAGCTATTAAACTTAAAGATATTATAAGAAATAATAAGGAAATTGAAATAGAAAAATAAAGTTTAGGGAGAGGAAAACTCTCCCTATTTTAAAGTTATGGAGGAAAGATGAGCGATAGTTTAAATAAAACTTTATTAAAAAAGTTTGCAGTAGAAGCAAGAAATGAATTAAGAGAAAAAGTAGCATTAAAAGCATCTATTTATGGAATAACATTAGAGCTTTCAGATAAAGATAGAAAAACTAAGGGAGAAGAAGGTTTTTTAAAAAATGAAGATGTAGTAATTAGTTTTAATAATGAAGAAAGAACCTTATCTAAAGAAGAAGCAACTCAGAGAACTGCTCTTATTAAAAAGATCCAAATGATTAATTCAGAGGATAGAGATGGATTCAATGAGGTTATAGAAGAGGTAGCATATACTTGGTTTAACAGATTTGTTGCGTTAAGATATATGGAAGTTAATAGATACCTTCCAAGTAGAATAAATGTATTAGCTTCAAAAGATAATACAAATACTCCTGAAATATTATCAGAAGCTATGAATGTTAATTTACCTATAGATAAAGACTTAGTATATAAATTAAAGATGGAAAATAAAAATGAGGATTTATATAGATATTTAGTAGAACTTCAATGTGGTGAATTAAACAAATCGTTACCATTTATGTTTGAAAAAGTTGGACATTATGCAGAGTTATTATTTCCAGCAGGAGTTATAAGTAGTAAATTTTTTAGAACTTTAGTGGATACAGAAAGTATAACAGAGGAAGCTTGGAGTAATGTTGAGATTATAGGATGGCTATATCAATATTATATTTCGGAGGAAAAGGATAGAGTTATTAAAGCTAAGAAAAAGTATAAAAAGAATGAAATACCTTTTGCAACTCAATTATTTACACCAGATTGGGTAGTTAGGTATATGGTCCAAAATTCTTTAGGTAGGTACTGGATAGAATCTCATAAAGAAGATGACGACCTAAAAGATAACTGGGAGTTCTATTTAGAAAATCCAGAAAAAGAACCTGACTTTGATGAAAAGATAGCTCCATACATAAATAAAGATTTAGAAGTAGAAGATATAAAATGTTTTGATCCAGCTTGTGGATCAGGTCATATACTTGTTTATATGTTTGATGTTTTACATGAAATATATACTAGATGTGGGTATTCAAAAGGTGACATCCCAATGCTTATAATAGAAAAAAATATTTATGGATTAGATATAGATACAAGAGCATATCAACTTGCATGTTTTGCTGTAATTATGAAGGGGATGGAATATGATAAACTTCTTTTAAGAAAAATAGAAAGAGAAGTTGATAGAAGAGGGAAGTATATAGATTTAAATATAGCTTGCGTTAAAGAAACAAATATACTATTTGAAGATAAAAATACAACTTTACATGAAAATATAGCTTTCTTAGCAAAGGAAGAAAGTGGAGAAATTTATGATAAAGTAAAGAGATTTGTAGAAAGCTTAAAAAATGCAAGCACTTTTGGATCATTAACTAAGATAGAAGGATTTGATAAGGAGTATTTAGAAAGTAGATTCGAAGAAATAGAAAATAGCCCAGGAACAGATTTGTTTGGAAATAGATCAAGAGAAATTTGGGAGAGTATTTTACATGATTTAATAAAACAAGCAATTATAATGGAAAAAACTTATGATGTATTAGTTACTAATCCTCCGTATATAGGGATAAAATATATGGATGATAATATGAAAAATTTTGTTGAAAAAAACTATAGTATTGCAAAGTATGATCTTTTTTCTATATTTATAGAAATGGCAACTAAAAAAGTAGGTAGAGCTGGACAAATTGGTTTAATAACACCTTTTGTTTGGATGTTTACATTTTCATATAATGGCTTAAGAAAATATATTATTGATAGTAAAGATATATCAAGTTTAATACAATTAGAATATTCAGCATTTGGAGACGCTACTGTTCCTATATGTACTTTTACTATGAGAAATTACAACTTAAATTTGTTAGGAGAATATATAAAACTATCTGATTTTAAAGGATCAGAAAATCAGCCTATTAAAACTTTAGAAGCTATAAATAATAATGTAGATTATAGATATAGTGTAAAGTTAGAACAATTTAAGAGAATAAAGGGTTTCCCTTTTGGTTATTGGTTAACAGAAAAGGAGATAGTTGCTTTTGAGAAAGGTATTCCTTTGGAAAAAATTGGTGAACCGAAGTCGGGGTTAATGACAGGAAATAATGATGAATTTTTAAGATTATGGTTTGAAGTAAGTCAAAATAAAATAGGGTATGGAATGGAGAAGTTCGAAGATATAAATAGGTATGGAAAGAAATGGTTTCCGTATCACAAGGGAGGAGCATTTAGAAAATGGTATGGAAACAATGAATATATAATAAATATGGAGAATGAAGGATATGATATTAAGTTTTCAGGAAAAAACAAAAACTATAGATTGAGAGATAGTTCGCTATATTTTAAGGAAGGATTAACTTGGTCGGATGTTAATTCAAGTTATTTTGGAGTTAGATATTCGCCAAAGGGATATCTGTTTGATATGAAGGGGTCTATGATATTTATTGAAGGTAATTATAATATAAAAGTTTTAACTGCAATCTTATGCAGTAAAATAGTTGGTGAATTAATAAAAGTGCTTAACCCAACTATAAGCTTTCAAGTAAATGATATAAAGAGAATACCAGTTTTGGAGATGGATATAGAAAGAGAAAAAATAATTGAAGATATAGTAAACGAAAATATAGAATTAAGTAAATATGAGTGGGATCAATATGAAACCTCTTGGGATTTTAAAAATATACCTTTGTTTAATTTTATGGAGAATGGAATTAATGAGAGTTTAGAGAGTTATATAAATAAATCTATTAAAAATAATGACTTGAAAATATTAAAACTTAAGAATAATGAGGAAAAATTGAATGAAATTTTAATTGATTTATATGGATTAAATGGAAGTATAGATAAAAAAGTAGAAGAAAAGCATATAACTTTAAGAAGACGAGATAAAATAATAGAAGTTAAATGTTTAATATCGTATTTTATTGGATGTCTATTTGGAAGATATTCAGTAGATAAGAAAGGATTAATATTTACAGGTGGAGACTTTAATATTAGAAAATATAACAAGTTTATACCTAATGAAAATAATATAGTTCCAATTTTAAATAGTGAAATCAATTACTTTGAAGATGATGTGATGAGTAGATTTGAAGAGTTTTTGAGTATTGAATTCGGTAAAGAGTATTTAGGTGAAAATATTGATTTTATAGCTGAGGTTATTGGAAAGAAGTCTAATGAGAGTTCGAGAGAAGCTATAAGAAAATATTTTTTTAGTGATTTTTTTAAGCAACATTGTAGTGATTATAGTAATAGACCAATCTATTGGCTATTTACTTCAGGTAAGAATAAGGCCTTTAGTTGTTTAGTATATCAACATAGAATAGATAAGAATTTATTATCAAAAATGAGAATTGACTATGTGCAACCACTTCAAAATAAGCTAGAAATTGAACAAAAGGATTTAATAGATATTTTAGAAAGTGATGCAACTGCTAAGGATAAAAGAGAGGCTGAAAAGAAGCTTAAGTTAGTAGAAAAACAAATTGATGAGCTTAAAATATTCCATGAGAAATTAAGGCATATGGCCGATAAGCAAATTGAAATTGATTTAGATGATGGAGTTGTTTATAATAATTCATTATTTGGAGATTTAGTAGCTAAAATAAAATAATTTCAAATAAAAAGGGCGATTAATTCGCTCTTTTTATTTATTATGTCTTTATATTTTTATATAATATAATTAATTGTATTAAAGATAATATACAAATTCATTATAGTAGGTGTAAAACAATGAGTGAGTTAAAGAACATTGTCAAAGCTTTAGGAGAAGAATTTTCAAAGTCTCCTGAGTATTTTGAAAAAAGAAAAATAATAGTATGGTATGATTATGATAAAGATTTTTTAGACATTATTGATGAAATTGAGATAAATAATGTTAAGATACATAAGTTAACAAATAATAATTACTTTTATACAAAATATATTTTAGAAGAAGAGGATACAGAAAGTAATTATTTGATATATACTAATTTTAAAGAAGATGATGAAAATAATTGGTTATTAGATATGTTTTTATACAGTGAAAGTTTTTATGCTGATAAAACATCTATGATTATGAGAGGTTTAAATATAGAAGATAACTTAAGACATGAATTTACAAAGTATAAAAAGTTTTTTGCTGCAGGAAAAAGATGTGAGAGCTTTAATAAAATAGTAGCTTCAGTAAGTGAAAATAAAACATTAGAGTTAGGGATATTAGCTACTATAAGTAAAATTAAAACTTTAGATTTTGAAGAAGTAGTTAAGGCTGTTCTTTGTGAAGGAATGGATAAAGAAGAAAATAGTATTTATATTGAAATGAAGAAATATCAAGTAGATAAAGTATTCTGGATGTATTGCAAATTAATTTATGGTTTTAACCTTGAAGATAAGAGTTTAAGAAAGCTATTTTCATTTATTGTTACTACAGCTTTAAGTAGTTATATTAGAGAAGATAAATTAAGTACTTTAAAAAGCTATATAGGAAATAGTAAACCAAATTGTATTGTATTTATAGATCATTGGATAAATCATAAAACTGATTCATATACTTATATTTCCTATGCAGATGAATATGAGCAAATTCTTGAAATTCCAAAGATAATAGGGAAATTAGATATAGATGATTATAAAGATGTAGACATACTAAAAATATTTGATAAGGAAGTAATTAAATATATAATATTTGCATTAGAAAATGAAAGACAAGATTACGATTACTTTATAAATTTAATTAATATAAGAAGAACTAAAAATTTTTATGAAGATTATAAAAATATATACGAAGCATTATTGAGTTATTTAGAAATGGCAAAACTTAAATTAGAGCTTAAAAATGTTATAATGCAAAAGAAAGCTAATATTTTAGTAAAATATTATTCAAACATACTATATAAGTTTGATTATAATTATAGAAAATTTTATTTGAATTATGATGTAAGACCAGAAAGTGAAATAATGAATAGAGTAAAAAATCTAGTAGAGAATATTTATGTAAATTGGTACTTATCAGAATTATCTACAACTTGGAATTATGAATTAACAGAAGAATATTTAAGTAGTTGGAGAATTCCAGAAGTTATTAATCAAAAAGATTTTTATAAAGAAAAAGTTAAAAAAATGCTTGATTCAGGAGATAAAGTATTTGTAATAATATCAGATGCATTAAGATATGAAATAGGGGTAGAACTTAATGATAAGTTTAATTCTATAGTTTTAGATTCAAGTAACATAGAACCAATGGTGACTTCTATACCATCAATAACTTCAGTAGGAATGGCATCATTATTACCAAATAAAGAGATTACTATAAATGATAATGGAAGAGTGTTTGTAGATGGTAAGGATAGTTCTGGAATTGAAAATAGAAAGCTTATTTTAAGAAATAACTTTGAAAATAGTATAGCAGTTGATTTTAATAATATTCCTAAGAATAAAATAGAATTTGTTGAAACTTTAAAAGGATATAAACTTGTTTATATTTATCATAATGTAGTAGATGCAACTGGAGATAAAGCAAACACAGAAGATAATACATTTATAGCAGCAGAAAGAGCTATACAAGATATCATTTGGTTAAGGGATAAAATAACAACTTGGCTTGGCGGAATAAATATATTTGTAACTGCAGATCATGGGTTCTTGTATCAAAGAAGTACATTAGAAGAAGCAAGTAAAATTAATAAAGAAAATATTGAAATTTTAGATAAAAATAGAAGAAGTATTATATCAAAAGAGAATAGAGATATTGATGGTTTATTTAAATTTAATCTTGAGTATTTAAGTTTAGAAAATAAAGGGATATATGTTTATATACCTAAATCAGATATTAGATTTAAAACTCAAGGTGCTGGAAATAAATATGTACATGGTGGGGCAACTTTACAAGAGGCTATTGTTCCAGTAATATTCTATAAGCATAAGAGGTCAACTTATAAGAATTATAAGGAAACTAAAGAAGTATCATTGAAATTATTAAATAGTAGAAATAAAGTTACAACAGAAGAGTTTAGATTAACATTCTTCCAAGTTGAACCAGTATTAGCGGAAGTTTTAGCTGTAACATATGAGGTTTACATGGTAGATGCTGATGATAATGTTATTTCAAATAAAGAAAAGATAATAGCTGATAATAAGATAGATAGACCAGAAGAAAGAAATCATATAGTAGGAATGAAGCTTAAGAGGCAAGAATACAGTAAAAGGGAAACTTATAGATTAATAGTTAGAAACTTAGATAAAGATGTCATTGTAAATGAGATTCCATTTATTATAGATATAGCAATACAAGATGATTTCTTTTAAATAAGGGGGGAATAAAAGGTGGAAGATATATTAGATTTAGATACGAAAGTGAATCAATATTTTTCAGGAAGAGTAGTTAGAAAAGACTTAACAAAGACAATGAAACAGGGATATAATGTTCCTGTTTATGTTCTAGAATATTTGCTTGGGATGTATTGTGCAACTGATGATGAAGAAACTTTAAATGCAGGTATAGAAAGAGTTAAAAATATACTTAGTGAAAACTATGTTAGGCCAGATGAAGCAGAAAAGATAAAATCTAAAATAAGGGAGCTTGGACAATATAGTGTAATTGATAAAATAACAGTAAAATTAAATGAAAAGATAGATATGTATGAAGCAGAATTTTCTAATTTGGGGTTAAAAGGAGTACTTATAGCCCCTTATTATGTAAAAGAATATGATAAGCTTTTACAAGGAGGAATTTGGTGTATTTTAAAAATGGATTATTTCTTTGATGAAGAAGTTAAAGGGGTGAGTCCATTTAATATATCTAACTTAAAACCAATACAAATGCCTAATATGGATTTAGAAGAAATAATGGAGGGTAGAAAACAATTTACTAAAGATGAATGGATAGATCTTATTATTAGATCTACAGGAATGGAAAGTACTCAGCTTTCTAGTGAAGTTAAGTGGCATTTATTAACTAGATTAATACCATTAGTAGAAAATAATTATAATCTTTGTGAATTAGGTCCAAGAGGTACTGGAAAGTCTCATGTTTATAAGGAATTATCTCCGAACTCTATATTAATTTCTGGAGGGCAAAGTACTGTTGCTAATTTATTTTATAATATGAATACAAGGAAAATTGGATTAGTTGGAATGTGGGATACTGTTGCATTCGATGAAGTTGCTGGTATAAAGTTTAAGGATAAAGATGGAATACAAATAATGAAAGATTATATGGCTTCAGGATCATTTGCAAGAGGAAAGGAAGAAAAAAATGCTTCTGCTTCGTTTGTATTTGTAGGAAATATTAATCAGAGTGTAGATACTTTAATAAAAACATCTCACTTATTTGCACCATTTCCTGATGAAATAGCTAATGATTCAGCTTTTTTTGATAGAATGCACTTTTATTTGCCAGGATGGGAAATACCTAAAATGAGTCCTGAATTATTAACTGATAAATATGGATTTATAAGCGATTATATTTCAGAGTTCTTTAGAGAAATGATAAAACGTTCATTTACGGATTCTATAGATAAATACTTTATACTTGGAAATAATCTTAAGCAAAGAGATGTAATTGCTGTAAGAAAAACTGTATCAGGTTTAGTAAAACTTATTTATCCAAATGGAGATTTTACTAAAGAAGATGTAGAAGAAGTGTTAAAGTATGCTTTAGTAGGAAGAAGAAGAGTAAAAGAGCAATTAAAGAAAATAGGTGGAATGGAGTTTTATGATGTAAATTTTTCCTATATAGATAAAGAGACAATGAATGAAGAATATATATCAGTTCCAGAACAAGGTGGTGGAAAGCTAATACCAGAAGGTTTAGGAAAGCCAGGCCATATATATACAGTAGGCCATACTCAGAGTGGAATGATTGGAGTATACAAAATAGAAAATCAAGTTGTTTCTGGTTCTGGTAAGTTTGAAAAATCAGGAGTAGGATCAGATAGAGAAGCAAAAGAAAGCTTAGATACTGCATTTAGATTTTTTACAGCTAATAGTAAAAGTATTAGTGCTTCTATATCAACTAAAACTAAAGATTTCTTAATGCATATTAGTGATTTACAGGGAATTGGTCTAACAAGTGAACTTGCAGTTGCTCAATTTATTGCATTATGTTCTGCATCATTAGAAAAGCCTGTTCAAGAATCATTAGTTGTATTAGGAAATATGAATTATGGAGGAACTTTAATGACAATAGAAGAGTTTGCTCATTGCCTTCAAGTTTGCGTTGATGCTGGAGCTAAAAAGGTATTGATGCCTGCAACAGCTGTAGTAGATTTACAAACAGTTCCAGCCAATTTATTAATAAAAGTACAACCAATTTTTTATTCTAGTGCTATTGATGCTGTATTTAAAGCTTTAGGAGTAAATTAAATAATTTATTAAAATGTATAAATAAAATGAATTACCTAGTAATATAGAATTACTAGGTAATTTAAATAAAACAATAAAATAGTATAAAAATAAAAAAGCAATATGGACAAAATAATATTATTATAGTATATTTTGAGTGTAAGCTTACAGAGGTGTTAATGTTGAAGTTTGGAGAATACATAAAAAGTAAACGACTAGAAAAGGGAATTTCTTTAAGAGAACTTGCCAGTAAAGTTGGAATATCACCATCTTATATGAGTGATATAGAAAAAGGAAGAAGAAATGCACCTAATAAAGAAAAAGTAGATAAAATTGCAGAAGCCTTGTTTTATTCAGAGGAAGAAATAAATGAACTTTATGATTTAGCAGGAGAATCTAAAAACTCTATAGCTTCTGATTTATCGTCATATGTTATGGAAAGTAATGATGTTAAATATTTTCTTAGAACAACTAAAAATAAAAATGATGATAATTTAATGGATGATATTACTTATGTTTTAAATAATGAAAATATCCAAAATATTGTTAGAGCAATAAGACAAGGAAATTATACAGAAGATGAATTGAAATTTCTTTTAAAACTAATAAAGAAATAGGAGGATATATGTATTGAGAAGATATACTAATGAACAGTTAGAGGAGATTGCAAGCGTTGAGTTAGAAAAAGCTAAAAAGTATAAAGGTTTATATAATAAAGATTTAATTAATATAGATTTATTGGCTGAATTATATTTAGGTTTAGAGATCGAGTATAAAGAGCTACTTGATACTAAAAAATTGGCTATGTTAGTTATGAATCCTATGAAGGTAGTTGCAAGGATAGATTCAGAAGATGAGAATGAGGAGGAAATACTTGAAATAGTAGCGGTTCAAGGGAAAACTATACTTATAAATTTAAATGAGTCTAATAATAGAAATGAAGGTGGATTGAGATTTAGTATAGCACATGAAATAGCACACTGGATATTACATAGATTTTATTTGGAAAGTGAAATTGATGATGATATTGAAGTTGAAGCTAATTATTTAGCAGCAGCGCTACTTATGCCTAAAGAAAAATTTAAGCAAGAGATTGAATTGTTAAGATTAGAAAATGATAAATATAAAGGTGAAGAATGGATAACAAATAAGTTAGCAAAAAAGTTTAATGTATCAAAAACTTCCGCCAGGATAAGAATGGAGTGTATTATGGGAAAAAATGAAAATAAAAGTTCGCAAAGTTGCGTACATAATAAGGAAGATAAACCTAAAAAGGCGAAGAGTGCAGCTGTAACTAATTACACTTGCTTAAATCAACAGCTGAGTTATGAAATTACAGAAAAATTTTTAAAAGAAAGTTATGTTTATGAAAATAATATAAACAAATCATTTATAGATTTATATGAAAAGATAAAGAAGATAGCAAAAGATAAAGATATAGAACAATGGAAAATAGAAACATTGCTGAATATTCCTAAAAAGATAAGTCAATTAGAACCATATCAATTTATTGCATTTAACGAATGTAGAAATAAGTTTTATTCATTAGATATATTAAGTAAGGGTCAAATAATACAAATAAATAGTAGGTTTAAAAAACAAATAGAAAAGTTTGTAAGCAATAATTTAGAGATATTTAAGGAAGCAAAATTAGAGTTGGATAAGTTAGATTTTTCTGTTGAGGAAAGTAAAAGAGTTTCATTAAATGATATAGATTTTAATGAAGAGTTAATAAGTATGAAAATATTAAGAGATATTTCAAGTAAGAATTTTGAATATGATGGTAAAATAATTGATTTTTTACCTTGTTATAATGTAACAACAGGGATAGAAGTTATAAGTGATTTAATAGAAGATAATGAACTTAAAGATGTAATTAGAAGATATTCATTTGTGATACAACCTAATATTGTTGAATATAGGAATAAAAAATATTTTGAACCTAAGATAGTTTTAAGAAGATTTATAAGTAGTATATTAACTGAAGATTCTTTAGGAACACAATTTAGAAGTGAAAGTAATAAGTATATAGATTTAAATAGAACTATATTTATAAAGTGTGATGATAAGTTTATTACTGTTAGAATAGCAAAGAAGAAAGATCTTGAAGAAGGTGAAGCTATTAAAATACGACCATATTATAAGGATTACTTTATATTTAAAGAAATTAAGGAAAATATGGATATAGGAATAGAGAATATAAATTCAGCTTTATTTGCAGAGAAGGCTAATCCAGATATATTAATAGCTTATCATACATCTATGAAATATGATGTAGACACTAAAATAGGTGTAGGGGTTCATAGTAATGATAAGGTATTAATAAAGGATCATATTTTAAAATCTTGTGAAAACTTAAAGTTAATAGAGCCAATTGAATGTATAGTTGCAAATAAAAAAGATTTTATTAACATATCGGGTTCGGCTACTGATCAAGGCAAATTAAAGTTAGATAAGGTATTTGTAAAAAATAATCTTAATGAAGTAAATTTATATGTTTTTAGAATAGCTAATAGTAAATTTAAATTAGAAGATTATATAAGAAGATTTATAGAACATCCATCAATTATAAAAAAGGAAAAATATAAAGAAGAACCTAATATTGAAAAAATCAATAATAATCAATATAGTATTAAACTTTACAATAAAACAATAATTTTTAATATTATTGAGATAATTAGTGATAAAATTGCAGGGCGAAAGATATCGGAAAATGAAAATTATGAAGATAGGAAGAAAATAATATTGAATGCTATGGGACAGGTAAAGGAAAACTCAATAGCAATTGTATTAATAGATGATTTAAGAAAAAGCCCTAAGGTAGATTCTAAAAATATTATAAGGCTTGCTCTAAATTCAATTGGAATTGTAAATAAATTTATAATTGATGATGTTGGAGCTGAAAATAAGACTGATGAAGATAGAGATAATGCATTTGATAATAAAACAAGAGCAGCCATGTTAGATTTACTAAATGATATTGGATTTGTAAATGCATCAGGAGTAATAGAGAATAAAGTTATATATTCTTTTTGGGTGTATAGGATAGGAAAAAAAGATAATAAGAATAAATATATTCCATTTATAATAAGAACAAATTTTAATGATATTGAGTTTATGATATTAGAAGGTAATGAGTGTTATGAATGGATGCCATTATTTAAGGCTAATAGTGCTATAAGTAGTTTAGGAAGCTGGTTAAATAGTTCTGGAGATATAGAGGAATTAACACAAGAAGAGGTTATTAATGAAATAATAGAGGAAATAAATGAAGACTCAAGAGAAAAAATAGTAATTGTATCACATGAGAATAATTTTGATAATAATTTGTTTGAAAATAAATTTAAAGAATTTATTAATGCATCTGTAGTAATGACTAATATTTCAGAAACTGAAGTTATACAATATCATAAAACGGCAGGAAATACAGGAATAACAAGTTGTATTTATAAGATAGACGATAATTATTATAGAAGTTATGGGCAAAAGGTAATAGGAATGGAGCAGAATTCCGCTTTATATAAAAAGGATTATTTAAAGAAGGAATATAAGCATAGAAATTTATTGGATATTAAAATTTTAAAAAGTAACATAAATAATAATATGTTGGCAGAAATAATTCATAGATTAAGATTACCTTTGACAAATAACATACATGCTAATATGGATATACTTACTGAGCATTTAAGTTCTTTTGAAAGACATATAGAAGGGAGTATAACAAAAAAATGATAAATAATGGAGGCGTAGTGGAGAATTTCAACTTATTATTAAGAGATATAAATTTATTTGAAGAAAAAGAAGATTTAAAAAAGTTATATCTTGATTTACAAAGAGCTAAAAATCAATTTATATGTTTTAATGACTGTTTTCAATTAACAGACTTTATAAGGATGCTTGCTATTATTTCACCAGCTGACTTTGGAATACAAAACGATAGCGGTTATATAAATAAAGGAATATACTCATTATCTATTTTAGATAGTGAGTATAATCTAAGAGATGAATGGAGAAATTATTTATTCAAAAATACTGGAGAAAAATTCTTGAAGAAAAGATTTAGCAAATTAATTAACTTATGTTTAGAAATAGAAAAAAATGAAGGGGATAATTTGGGGCTTAAGTGCTATATATTTTTCAGAATGGACACTGTAATAAGAAATCCTATTACTTCAATAATAAAGTTTAAAGAAGAATTAGCTGTATTATTACAAGATAAATTTGAAGTATATAAAGATAGGTTTATTGAATTATTTAAAGAATTTTATGAAAAGGTAAAAGCAAAGGGCAAATATAAAGTTTGCAATAATTGTGGATATTGGGATGATACAAGTAATAAACATGTGTTTTGTAAAGAAAATAAATTTAAAGAGCTTGAGTTAGGTGTTAATGATTGGATTATAAAGGAATCGGTATATAAGGATTATACGTCAGTAGGTCTTATAGAAAGAGATGTATTTGATAGATTGAAAAAAGAAGGTTTTGAGGTAATATTATATCCAGATATAGAAAGAGAAGGGGATTTAAAAGTTATAATTTATAATAAACAAATATTTATAGATTGTAAGTCGTATAGTAATATTACTGATTTAGTAGATGAAATTAAAAGGGATAAATATTTGGATAGAGTTATAGTGGTACCAGATATTTATTATAAAGAACATAAAGAATATATTGAGGCAGAATTACCTAAGTATTTAAGTAGAAAGTTTTTAAATATAGATAATTTAATAAAGTATTTAAAAGTAGAAGGGCGAAAAGTAAATGAATAATCGTAGTTTTTATGAATTACATAGAGATAATAATCTTAAAGAGATATATAGTTTTTGGGAAGAATTTGATAAAAAGATATTAATATTTGATAATCCAAGTGAAGGAAAAGTATTTGATATTAAGAAAACATCTTTTATATATGCTGAGCATGTTTTATTTTCAGCATATTATGTTTACGGAGAAAAATTTAAAGTAGAGGATGTTTTAGCGTTATACACATCGATGCCTGAAACTTTTATATCTAATATGGATGAAATGAAATATAACTTTGCAGTTAAAGGTATTTATTATTTAAAGAGTTTTTCAAGAAATGAAAGAGAATTATTAACTAATATTAAATTTTATTTAAATCAAAAAAATGATATTATTACTAAATTTAAAATGTTCTTTTTAAATGAAGATAAACAAACTATAAATTTTAAAAGTCCTGATTTTTATGGTGAGAGAATAGGGATATATATAAATTTAATAGAAAATTCATTTTCAAAACATCTAAATAGTGAAAAAAAGCCTGGAAGTAAAGTTGATGATAATAGAATAGGACAGGAAATAACTAATAAACTTAAGGAAAAAAGAAGTTACCATGAAAGTATAGTTAAAAATATAAATAATATATTAGATACAATAGATGATTCTTTTATAGAGAACATGGGAGAGAAATATAAATATCAAAATGATAAGATAAAAGTATATGATGTGCTAAAAGATAGTATTATTTATTCGGAAAATAAATTTAGGCTTAATGAGTTTTATACTCACTTAGCAGGTAAAACTGGTGCAGGAAAGACTGTGTATATAGATATAATTATAAATAAACTAGCTAAAGAAAATAAAAGAATGCTAATAATAACTGATAACACTATTAATAGTAAGCATTATAAGGAGCGTCTTGACAAATTAGGAATAAAAAGTACTATTTTAACTGGTAAGAAAAGAAATCATTATATAGAAAGATATTATAAATCTAAGAGACAGAATGTATTGCTAGAAAATAAAGAAGAAGGAGCTTTAAAGAGTATTATATTAAATGAATCTATAATAAATAATTTAGATTATTTTTGTAGTGAAGCAAAAGAGCCAGAAGAAAGTGACTATGATCAAATTGATGTAAAGAGAGATTGTAGCAAATGTAAAGATGGATTCTTAAAGTGTGGATATTATAATATGTATAGAGAAATGATAGACTCTAATGTTATTATAGCGACAGCAAAGACATTATTATTATCTAAGATGACAAGAATATTTGATTTAGAGGAAAGAACGTTATTTGAGATATGTATTTTATATTCGGATTTAATGATTATTGATGAAGTTGATGAAATACAAAAAGAGTTTGATGGAGCTTTTATTGATGAAATAAAAATATATTCAGGAAATGCTGTAGATGATACTTATAGTAGAGGAGATATAGAAAGTCTTTTAAAAATTGTTAATAATATTGATAGATTAGATATTTCAACTAAATCTGTAGTTAATGAATTTAAAAAGGATGTTAGAATATTAGATAACATTGTTGATATATTAATAGTATTATTTTTAAATAAGGGAAACCAAGATTTTATTAGAGAGTCTATAGGAGTTAATAAGAGTTTTAATTTAATATCTTTAATAGAATTATTTTTTGAGAAATATATTCGTAAAATGCAGGTAAATCAAATGGAAAATAGAAAGGTTAATAATAAATCAGTAATTAATGATTATTATAATTTTTTTGTTAATGAAGATACAATAAAATATATTACATCTAAATATTTTAAGTTGCTAGAGGAGTATGATGTAGATAAGGTTAATTTAGAGAATGAAGAGGGTTATGAGTCTATAGAAGAAGTTTGTCATAAGATATATAATGGATTAATGAAAGACTTAAAGGAATTAAATAATAAATATAATATAAGATTTAAAATTCTTAGAGATAGTAAAAAGAGTTTAAAAACTGAGAAAGAGGAAATGAGAACTAAATTTTTAATATTTATAATGCTTATTTCTTTAATTGATAGTTACTATAAAAATGTGAGAAGAAGATTAAGGTCAGTAGTACCATATGTAAAGGAATCAAAAGACAATGGGTTAAGAGATTTAGTATTTAGGTATTTATATAAAGAGGATATTCCACTTGTTCCAGAAAGTTTTTTAGAAAGTTTTATTAGTGGATATACTTTAACAGAGGAAAAGGAAACTAATAAAAATATTCTTGTTCTTAAAAAAAATAATTATACAGGAATAGGAAGAGAAGTGTTGTTTAATACTACTAAAAATTTAGCAGCATTATACGATACTAAACAAATACCAATGTTTATGGCATCTGCAACTAGCATAGATACTAAAAGTTCATTATATACAATAAAATATAAGGTGAATAGATTATTAGAAAATGATAATCAAAAAAGAATAAGTGATGCATCGCTAACAAGAAAAGAGCTTAAAAAGTTAAAAAGAAAAAATAAAACTCCTATAATATTAAAATGTCATATATTTAAAGATGAAAAAGGATTGTGCTTTATTTCGGGAAGTTCAAATGATAAAGAAAAGGAGAATATTCAAAGAATAACCACTCAACTAAATAATAAATTATTACCAGATTTAATTAATGATTTGTATAATTATTATGATGAAAATAAAATAAAAAAAGGAATTTTAATAACAGCCTCTAGTGCAAGAATTGCAAAAGTTATTTTTGATAATATAAATATTAATGGAGTAACTAAAAAAATGTTATGGATACCTGCTTTTAATGAGGAACCTAATAAGGATATTTATATAGAAAAATCTAATGTTGAAAGAATATCTGATTTAGGTATAGATATACTTATTGCAGTAAATAAATCAATAAGTAGGGGATATAATATAATGGCATCAAATACAAATGAAGCATATTTTAGGCATATAATAATTGCAAATAGATATCTACCGTCTCCAAGTGATAACTTAACAATAATATCATACTTACATGATTATTTAACAAGACAATTTATGAAGGATAAGAAAAAAATTTCTACTGATTTTAAAGTTTTAAAGAAAACATTAGGAAAATTACAGGTTAAATTAAAATTCCAAGATACTTATAATAGTAAAGACGATGATATAAAAAATATGATAGCAGGTAATATGTTTGCAGATTTATGTCAGTTAAAGGGAAGAGCTCAAAGAGGTGGAGCACAATGTATTATTCATATCATAGACTCAAAGTTTTATTGGGAAACGGCAATTTTATCACAGGAAAAAGAAGATATTGGATTAAGTAAAGTTATTGATAAGATAGATTTTTATAAAGATGGAGAAGTTAAATGTGCAGATGATACTGATTGCATATTTAATAAGTTTAAAAATATTTTAGATAAAAATGATTCATTAGTTGTAAGATTATTTGATGATATGATAGAAGCTTTTGATAAACATCAGTTAATTGTACATTAAGAATGTAGAATAAAATAACTATATAAGATTTTAAATTCATTAGAAAAGTCTAGATAAGAGGATTTTGATAAATAGATAGTATTTGTTGCAACTATTGTAGAAAAACATATTTTGTAATATATGAATAGAGAAATAGTAGTTAGTTTTTAATAATATAAAGGCTAACTACTATTTTTTATTTTATTTAGGAAAATAAAAAGTTATAAAATAAAATGAAATTGGAGTAGCTTAATATAGAAAACAAAGAATTAAAAAGTTATTAAATATTAAATTTAGTAGTATAATTAAAAAGATATAAATTATAAATTATAGAAGAGAGTAAAGTTATGAATACAATACAAGAATTTTCAGTAGATATATTAAATCATAAAGAAATACATCTAAATATTCCACAAAGCGATTTAGTAGACTATAGAGTATTTTCAAGATTATTAGATGATGATAAAGTAGTAGCAAGCTATAAAATGTACTGTTTATTAGGCATACTAGATGAAGTTGCATTAGGAAATACAGAAATAGAATTTAAAAGAATAATATCAAGGATGATAGTTTATTCTTGGTATCCAATACTACAATACAAATTAAACTATGGAATATTTGATAATCTTAAAAAGTCAGTAAATTATATTGCAATAAAATATAACTTGCCTAATAATTATGATGAAAATAAATTATTAGACTTTATTTATTCAAATGATGATAAAGAGCTTAATAAAATGATGAAAGAACTAACATACAATGTTCCATATAGGCTATTATCACCGTTTTTTACAGACAAGCTAAAAGGGCAAAAAGATAGTATTAAAAATAAAATGATAACTGAGCTGTCATTAGAAAGTGAAAACTGTTTATATAAAATAGTAAAAGGTGAGAAAGATAAGATCATTTTAAATGATGGATGGAAAGATTATTTACAAAAGAATTATAAAGTTATTAAAGGATGGATTTATTATAAAATAGTTTGTTTTCTTCAAAAAAGAAATCCTAATGTTCCTGCAATAGCTTTTAAAATAGAAGCTCCTAAAAGCAGAAACTTAACTAGGGCAACTACTTTATGGAAAGAAATAATAATGTCTAAAAATATTAATGATATCTATACAGGTATGAATTTTACAAAAGAAAATTATGATAAATTAGGAGGATTAAGTATAGATCATTTTATTCCTTGGAGTTTTGTACTTCATGATGAAATGTGGAACTTAACACCTACTTTTAAAAATATCAATAGTTCAAAAAGCGATAACTTACCATCATATCAAGAATATATAGATAAGTTCTGTAGTGTTCAATATGAAGCTTTTTCATATTTATGTGATAAGAAAAAAGATAAAGATTTAGAGTGTTATATTGATGTTATGAGATTAGAAAATCCTTTTGAGTTTTTAAAATATAAATCAAGAGAAGAGTTTAATGATAAATTAAAACAAACAATATCTCCAATATATCAAATAGCTTTAAATCAAGGATTTGAAGTTTTAAATAAAGTTTATTGAAATAGATAAGAGATTAATATAGTTATAATGAATTTAATAAGAGAAAAAGAAAATACTGAAGAACGTGATAGATTTAATAAATGTATAGGTTTTAAAAAGGCTTATTAAGAGGAAGGGAAATTAAACTAATGTATAGGTTAAACAAAGAAGAAAACTTTTTAGAAGAAATTAATGAAACAACATTTTATGAGAATGATTTAAAGGAAAGACAACATATAGAGGAGTGGATAAGAAAAAATCCAGAAGTAATGGGAGAAGAATTACTTATAATAGGACATGAATATGATGACTTTGAAAATAATGAAAGGATAGATTTATTAGCAATTGATAAAGAGGGGAATTTAGTAGTTATAGAAGTAAAGAGAGATAACTCGGGCAATAATGTAGATTTTCAGGTATTAAAGTATGTATCGTATATGTCTAGACGAACTTCAAAAGAAATTGTTGAAATATATAATGATTATATTAATAATAATTTGCTTCAATTAGATCCTATTCAAGAAATAATGGAGTTTTTAAATATTGATAATGAAGCATTATTAAATGATATGCTTAATAATACACAGAGAATAATAATTATAGGTAAAGAATTTGACAAGAGAGTTTTATCAGTATGTGCGTGGCTTTATGAAAATGGAATTAATATAAAATGTATTTCTATAAAACCATATGAATATAAAGATGAAATATTTATAGATACAAATCAAATAATACCACCGGAAAAAATTGAAGAATATTATATAAATAGAAAATCAAGAGTATCAAATCAGATAATAAAGAGTGATGATAAAGTAATTGAGTTTTTAAGTAGTATAGTAGAAAATATAAATTCAATATCAAATTTAAATATTAAATATCCAGGTAAAAGATATTATTTAGGAGCTTCTAATATAAAAAATACTAACATATCTTTCTGTATTTCATATAGTAAAAGAAATGCTGTTGCATCAATATCTGCAGAATCAGCTAAGAAAGAAGCTACAGATATTTTAAAGAGAATATTTGAGAATAAAGGCAATTATATAAGTGATGAGTTAGGTATAAAGGTATCTTTAGAGAGTGGCAGTAGAAATGAGAATGTGTATAGATTATTAATAAGGAAAGAAATTGAAGATACTGATAACCTATTAAAATATTCAAATTTTATAGCTAAAAAATTTATTGAATATAAAAAAATAATTGAAAATGAAGTGAAAATTGAAAGTAATAAAGAAAAGTAGGACAGGTATTAAGGGTAAGGATAATTTAGAAATGATAAATAACACATTAGATTTTTACAATAACAATTCAAAATCATATATAGAAAGTACACTATCAATAGATATGAGCCATTTATATAAAGATTTTCTAAAACACATACCTAAAGATGGTCATATACTTGACTTAGGATGTGGTTCAGGAAGAGACAGTCTTGAATTTATAAAAATAGGATACAATATTACAGCAGTTGATGGATCAAAAGAATTATCAATTGCTGCAAGTAAAGTTATAGGACAAGAAGTAATTTGCAATAAATTTGAAGACTTACAATTAACAGAAAAGTTTCATGGAATATGGGCATGTGCTTCATTGCTTCACATAAACAAAAGAGACCTAATTAATGTAATAAAAAATATATCATCTAATTTAGAAGACAATGGAGTATTTTATATGTCATTTAAATATGGAAAAGGTGAATATATTGATGAAAAGGGAAGATATTTTAACTGCTATATAGAAAAAACATTTAAAGAGATGATATTAGCAGTTCCAAAATTAGAAATAATTAAGATATATAAATCAGAAGATACAATTGGTGGAAGAAATAACTTACAGTGGCTAAATGTATTGTTGAAAATAAATTAAAGTTATAAAAATGGGTATATAATGATTTTTAAGGAAAATCACTATATACCTTAAACTGCTTAAAATACTATTTATTATAAAAACCTTATTCTAAATTTATAAATTATTCACTATAAAATATAAAAAAAATTAAAAAATTTGTTATAATACTATTTGATAAGTATAGGATTTATAGAAACAAATGGAATAGCAAATGATAAATAGCATAAATGGAAGATGGACAAAGGATAAAAGTAAAAGAAAAGAAATAGATATTCATAAATTAACTGAATGTTTCAGAGTGATTTGTTCAAGTAGAAGTTCAGTTTTGTTTATTATTGATTCATTAAAGAAAACATCTAATGAAAACTCTATATTAGAGTTAAAAAATAAAATGGAGTGGATTTATGATTGGGTGACAGAAGATACTTGTAAAAGTATATTAGATAAATATGATATAGAAATAAGGGATAAGAAAAAGGAAACTGAATATAGAGCTGAAATTCCTGTAATTAATGAATATTTTGAAACATTAAAGAAGAAAGTTATAAATGAAACTATGACAAAATTATTAAAATTTTATAAAGTTGAAATAGAGGTATAAATATGATAAGTCCAAAAAGGGAATGGAAAAGGTTTGAATCACAAGAAGAAAAAATAAAAACATTAAAAGAATTAAAAATAATAAGTCCAAAAGCAAATGAAATTAAGGAATTATATTACAAAGGTGCATACACTAAAGATTCAGTAAAATGTGATGTTGTTGGAATAGTTGATAATAATGAAATAATATTAAATATAAATGATGAATTACATAGTATACATCCAGATTACCTATTAGATATGCAGAAAAAAGAAAGATTTATAATTGTAGATATAGAAACTCCAAGAAGCTTCAGTCCTGCTGATGGAATAAGAGAAGTTGCAGCAGTTGTTGTTGAAGATTATAGAGTAATAGATACCTTACATTTAGCAATAATTACTGATGAGGAAAAATATAAAAATGGATATGGAGATGGATTAGAAGCAATTGAAGAAAATGAAGAACTTAAAACACAATTTAAGAATTTACTAAAAAAATATAAATATCCTTTAGTAGCTCACAATGCAAGTTTTGATAGAAACTTCTTAAGCTATTGGGGGTGGGTTGATGATAAACAAGAATTTTATTGCAGTATGAATACAATAAAGCAAAAAGAAGTTTTACCATCATATAAGTTAGTTAATTTATTAGAGCATTATAATATTAAAAAAGGACAAGCTCATAATGCATTACAAGATGTTTTAGATTTATTAGAATTATTAAAAGTTGTAAAACCCAAAAGGTGGTGTGCTTTAAGTATATCAAGATCAGTTTCAAATAATGATAATAAACAAGGAAAAGATGGTACTAAAAGCTCAGCAAAGTCTAATAGTTTTAGAAAGTTTGCAAAGGATAAGGAAAAATTTGCAGAAGAAAAAGAAATGATTGAGTTTGCTAAAAATAATTTAATAAAGGATATATTTAATAAAAAGAAAATAGTTTTTACTGGTGATATGTCTAAAAGTAGAGCTGAGATGAGAGCTACAGCTATAAGATATGGGGCAGATTCTCCAACAAGCATAAGTGGAAAAACAAATATTCTTGTTATAGGGGAAGAGGCTGGTAAGAGCAAGTTAGAAAAGGCTAAGCAGCTTGGAATAGAAATAATTAATGAAGATGAATTTTGGGATATTATTCATAAAGAAACAGGTATGAAATAATAATAAAGTGAGGTTTGTTAAAGGATTTGTGTTAGTATAAAGTAGTGGATATATTAACTAAAAATAATATTAGTCTTATTAGAGATGATTCATTTATACACTTAGATCAAGGAGCTCATTATACAAGTCAGATATTTCAAAAGAAAGTTAAAATTTATAATTTAGAAATATATATAGAACAGGCTTATTGAATGCATATACATTTTATGGTAAAATTGAAATGTGGAAATGATTTAGATAATAGAAAGGAAAACTAATATATAAGATTTATCATAGGAATTGTACATATGGATATACATAGGAGAAAGCAAGAAAAGAGGACAAAGGCCTCTTTTTTTAATGTAGAAATAAGATTTATAAGAGAAGACTTATAAGGTCATTCATATAACTTCAGAAAAGTTTAAAAAGATACCAGTGAAGGATATTAGTAGGTTAAAAGGTGTATGTTTAATAATTGGGAGGAATCAATATGAATATTCAAGATTTCTATATAGGTAAGTCTTTTGATGCATATGAATTTTTTGGAGCACATAAAATAGGTAATAAAATTTTATTTAGAGTATATGCACCAAATGCAGCAAAAGTATCATTAGTAGGCGAATTCAATGATTGGCAAGAAGAAGAAATGGAACAACAGTATCAAAGTGGAATATATAGTATTACCTCTGAAAATGCACGTGTAGGTATGATGTATAAGTATTGTATTCATACACGAGATGGACAAGTGGTTTATCATTGTGATCCTTATGGATTTGCTATGGAATTAAGACCTAATAGTGCTTCATATATAGTGGATTTAGAAGAATATAAGTTTAGTGATGATGAGTGGATGAATAAAAGAGATAAGTGTTATAATAAGCCATTAAATATTTATGAGATTCATATGGGATCATGGATGAAAAAAAATGATGAAACTTATAATAATGGATGGTATCGTTATAATGAAATTGCTGATAGACTTATAAATTATGTAAAGGAAAATGGTTTTACTCATATAGAGATAATGCCTTTATGTGAACATCCTGTAGATTGTTCTTGGGGATATCAAAATACGGGATTCTTTAGTCCAACATCAAGGTATGGTACCAATAAGGAACTTAAAGAGCTTATAGATAAATGTCATAAGGCCAATGTAGGCGTAATATTAGATTTTGTTCCAATACATTTTGCAGTAGATGATTATGGATTAGCAAAATTTGATGGTACGGAACTTTATGAATATCCACATAAAGATGTAGGCGCTAGTGAGTGGGGAACTTGCAATTTTATTCATTCTAGAGGAGAAGTATGCTCATTTCTTCAATCAGCAGCAAATTATTGGCTTAAGGAATATCATTTTGATGGTTTAAGAATGGATGCTATAAGTAGAGCTATATATTGGCAAGGAAATCCTGCAAGGGGGGTAAACTCTTGTGCAATTAATTTTATTAGAAATATGAATGTTGGACTTCATAAACTTCATCCTACTGCTATGATAATAGCAGAGGATTCTACTGCATATCCTAAAGTAACTGCACCTGTAGAATATAACGGATTAGGCTTTGACTATAAATGGGATTTAGGTTGGATGAACGATACATTGGAATATTTTAAGATATCACCGAAAGAGAGACCAAATCATTATTACAAGTTAACTTTTTCAATGGAGTATTTTTATAATGAGTTATTTTTATTACCTTTTTCACATGATGAGGTGGTTCATGGAAAAGCTACTATCATTCAAAAGATGTGGGGAGACTATGAAGATAAATTTAAACAATGCAGAGCACTATATATGTATATGTATACTCATCCAGGAAAGAAGCTTAACTTTATGGGTAATGAAATAGCACAATTTAGAGAATGGGATGAAAAGAGAGAGCAGGATTGGCAATTAATTAAGATGCCGTTACATTATGCTTTTAATAAATATATAAAGAGATTAAATGAAGTTTATGATAATTATGAAGCTCTATATAAAAATGAATATGATAGCAGTTATTTTAAATGGCTAGAAGTAAATGCACCAGAAAAGTCAGTATATATATACGAACGTGGGCGTAGTGATCATAGAATCATAGTAGCACTTAATTTTTCAGATAATGAATATGCTCCATTTACATTTAAAGTTGAAGAGGAGCTGAGGTTGAGAGAAATAGTAAATAGCGATAGTGACATTTATGGTGGAAGCACATGGGGAATGAGAAGTGATGTTACTACAACAAAAGAAGATAATTATTTATATAATTTGAGTATTAATTTAAAGCCTTTTTCAGGTATAATTTATGAAGTAGTAAATGATTAGAAAGGCATGAGTATGGTAGCAAAAACTCCATACTCAGAAGTATTAGAGGGTCAATGGTTGACTCCAATGCCAGTAAAAATCTTAAAAAGATTAGAAGATTAATTAAAGAATGCGAATTTAAGATAGCAACTAAAGCTTTTCTAGTAATCAAATTAGAGATTTTTTTAGAGAATACTAGAGTATTATATTTATCATATTCCATAAGATATTTACTATCAATAAGAATAGCATTAAGTTTATAGGCAATTTCCTGAAAGGGAGCATATCAAAGGCATGTTTTTTTTAAAATCATTAAGAACATACTTTCGAGTAGGAAAAAAATATAGTATAATTAAAATAAAAAAGAAAAAGTATGGAGTTGTTAAATGAAAGGTAAGGAACACATGATGATAGGGACTACCGCTACAGCTACCATGGGTATTGGTTTTTTAATGAACAATAATATTGGCGATGTAGTACATTTAGTTCCTTTAATAGCCGGTGGCTTTATAGGCTCATATATGCCAGATATAGATTCTCATAAATCTAAAGCAAGTCAGGTATTTAATAAGATAATTATGATATTAATGGTTGCTTTAGTAGTAGGATATAGTTTTGGCTTAGCTCTTAGTGTGGATGATATATTAAATATTTTTAAATATACTAGTGAAAATTATTTGGGATTAGTTTTTTTCTGTGTCAATACTGTTCTTGGAAAGCTTTCTCCCCATAGAATGTTTACTCATAAAATATTAGGTACAACATCCTTTTGCTGGAGTGTATTTTTAATAGGTAATAAATATTTGGCTCTCGGTTTTACAACAGGTTATATATTACATATTGTATGTGATAGATTTTCGCCAAGAGGAAAAAATCTTAAGTTTTTTGAATTTAAGCTTCCTTGTAGGAATAGTAAAAATAAAACATCTGTTGATTGGTAGAGTTATAAATTCTTAAAAGAAATACGTAGTTAGTGATAAAGCATACATAGTGTATGTTTTATTTTTTGTGTATAAATTTTAGTGCAAATGGCAAATAATATTCGTAAATGCTTAAAAAGAGAGGAAGGTTATTATGGAATATAGTGAGAGAATGAAGGAAAAGTATATGACCAAGATAGATAAAATAAATAAAATAGATGATGAGGACACAAGAGTGCATTTAAAATTAAAATTAATGGCAGATATAATTAATGAATTAGATAAAAATTAAACAATAAAAAATTTAGATAATATTTTGGAAGTATATATGGTTATGGTGAAGAATTAAATAATTATAGTTGTAGTAAAAATTTTTGATTAAATATATAAATTAATTCATATAATTAAACTTTTGATAATAATATATAATAGTTAGAATTAAAGAGGGTGATTGATATGATTAATAATAAAAAAATTATAGAGAAATATTACAAGAAGATGGAAACGATTAACAAGATTGAAGATGAATTCACCAAATCTCAAAATAAAATGAAGTTAATAATCGATATGATGATGTATGAAAAAAATGATAAAAAATGTGAAAAAGAAGCTTAAAATAAAAAAGCAATAATTAATTCTTTTATAGAGTAAATTATTGTTTTTTTTGTTTGTTAAAGAATGTATAATAAAAGTGATAAATGAAAAATTATGCATAAATAATATTATGAGGTGGTGAATTATGACTGTTGATTTATTAAGAATAATTCAGAATATGTTTATGGATAAATACAGTAGAAAAGATATAAATGGCCAGTTTGCTTCATATTTTAACAGGATTATAGGTGTAAGTAATAAGGAAAATTATGATGGTATTCTTAGTACATTAAATAAAAAATGTTATGAGAATAGTAATGTATCATTAATTTTTGATGGTGAGATACCTTTAAACGGTGAAATTGAGCTTATTGAATACATTTATAATGAACTTAACTCTATGAATATATTTAATATAGTTAATGAAGATATAGTTATTTTTGATGATTTAGCAATAAATACAGCTTTTTTAGAGGCTTTACAGTATACAATTGAATTATCAGTAAAAAATGAAAGTTTTTTTAATGAATCTATAAGAAATAATTTTATAACTAAACTTATAGTATGGGCATATTCATGGATTAAAAATCTTGATTATAAAAATTCCATTAATCCTAAATGTATATATTATGGAAAGATAAATAAACATGAAATATATTTTTTAATAATGCTTTATAAGATGGGATTTGATGTTTTATATTTAAATCCTTTAAAAGAAGAATACTGGAATGAGGTTGATACTGATAATTTAAGTAAATGTTATGTGGAAAGTAGCATTACTGATCTTGAAAGTTTTAATATTAAGGCTCATAGAGGTCATGAAATAGAAGTTGTTGAAACAGTAACAAAGCAAATTGAAAAAAGTATTCATGAAGAATTATTTTCTAATACAGGAATGTATAAACCATGGAAGTTTAGAAAAGGATTTACTAAAAGTGTATTATTAGATACTATTTTAGAGGATATATATATTTATTGGAATGAACCAGCTAAGCTTAGACCAGGATTTAAAGTTGAAGATATGGTAGTTACAGTTCCAAGCATTTTTTATAAAATTGATGGACAGTATTGCAGTATTGCTGAAAATCAGAAAATACTAAAACATTGTTTAAATGCACCAAATACATTGTTTTTTAATGGAGGAAATATTTCTAGAGATATATCAGTATCTAATGATATGTTCGAATTAATGTTTTGTCAGTTAAGTGATGGTACATTTGATGTGGAAGAAATAAAAAAGAGTAGAGTTTATACGTTAGGAAAGTATAATGAAGAGTTGCAAGATTTACTATTAAATAAGTTTAATCAGTTTATTAAAGAAAATAAGATATTAAAGATGAGTTTTGATAAAAAGCTATCTTTAAAGCTTTTAGCATTAATTTTATATCTAAATGAAAGCATAATAAGAATAATAGATAATTTCGATTTTGTTTTTTCTATACCTAAGATAGTTATTTATTTAAATGGTGAAGATACTATTAATGAATGGATGGTTATCTTATTATGCTATTTACATAATATAGGTATTGATATAGTTATTTTTAATCCATCAGGATCTTTCAATATAAATAAATATATTAAGGAGAATAAGATTGTTATTAATAGATTAGAAGAAATACGCTATGATTGTAAATTTGATGAGATAATAAATTATAAGCAAAGCTTTTTTTCAAGGATTATGAATAAGTAATTAATAAAAGAAAGTAAGGAGAGAATAATAGTGAATGGAAATAATTTTAATAGCATGATGAATATGACTGATAACACTATGTTTGCTACTGAAAATAGCATGGCGGAGATCACTAATAATTTAGAAGAATATAAAGAAAGATTAAGGTCTCTTAAGGAAGTACAAGATCTTACAAGTGAAATAGAAGTACAAAATCCAAATTCAATTGTTCAATTTGGTCAAAAAGCTAGTGAAAATATATCAAAAATTTCTGATGAACTTTTAAATTCTATGAAGGAAATAAAAGCTGAGGAAACAACAGAAATGTTAGTTAACTTAACAAAAATAATGGATAAGTTTGATGTTAAAGAAATTAAAAATATAAAACAAGAAAGTTTTGTTTCTAAGATTTTCAAAAGTGCAGGAAATACTATAGCTAGATTATTCCAAAAATATGACACCATGGGATATGAAGTGGAAAAGGTTTATGTATTATTAAAGAAATATGAAAGCGATATTAAGGAATCAAATAATAAATTGAAGAGATTATATGATGGCAACATGGCTTATTATCAAGAATTGGAAAAATATATAGTGGCAGGAGAATTAGCTTTAGAAGAAGTTGAACAATACATTTATCAAATTCCTCTAAATAATACTATCAGTGAAGAGGAAAAGAATATGATGGTACAAAAGCTTGAAATGTGTAAAGAGATGTTAAACCAACGTATATATGATTTAAGAATTGCTGAAAATGTAGCAATACAAGCCGCTCCAATGTTACAAAGCATGCAAATGTCTAATTTTAATTTAATGAGAAAAATAAATTCTTCATTTATTGTAACACTTCCTATTTTTAAACAATGCCTTGCACAAGCAGTTTTATTAAAGCGACAAGAAATTCAAGCTAAGTCATTAAAGCAGTTAGATGATAAAACAAATGAACTTATCATGAGAAATGCAGCTAATACTTCTAGACAATCAGTAGAAATAGCTAAAATGGCTTCAAGTAGCTCTGTTGCCATTGAAACTTTAGAAAAATCATATGAAACAATAATGAGAGGTATTGAAGAAACAAAAGCTATACAACAAAGCAATGCATTAGCAAGAAAAGAAAATACAACTAAGCTTGAAAGTATAAAAATGACAATGAAAAAAAGTATTTCCTTATAAGGGTTGAAAATTAATTCTTAAAGTGGTAATATATACTACATAAAGAGGAGAAAGAAAAGAGGTGCATTGAATATGGCAATTAATTTAGGATCTATGATGGGAAACAGAAGTGGAGAAGTAGTTAATGCGTTGAATTTGCAAAAAAATCAAATTTTAGATTTAACTAAGAAAAATCCAGGCTTAGAAAAAGTAATTTTAGGAGCAGGTTGGGATATAGCAAAGAATGGTTATGATTTTGACTTAGATATAGCTGCTTTCTTATTAAATAGTAATGGTAAAGTACAGAATATACCGCAAGATGTTATATTCTTTAATAATATGGAAGCCCCAGGTATTGCCCTTGAAGGAGATAACAGAACTGGTGCAGGTGATGGTGATGATGAAAGAATAACTATAGATTTATCACAAATTAGAAGTGATATAGCAAAAATAGTTTTTGTAATTACAATTCATGAAGCACAAGTTAAGAGACAAACATTTGGTATGGTAGAAAACTCATATATAAGACTATTAGATGCTAAAAATAATGAAAAAGAAGTCTGTAGATTTAATTTAAAAGAAGATGGGTCTACTAGTACGTCAGTTATCTTTGCAGAATTATTTAGAGATGGATTTGGATGGCAGTTTAAGGCTGTAGGTGAAGGAAAAATGGCAGATTTAAATGGTATTTTATCGCTTTACATGTAAATAAATAAGTAAAATAGATATAAAGGAGAAAAGTTATGGGAATTAATTTAGGTGGAAATTTTGGTATGTCAAATAATGATTCAATGCCAGTTTTAAATTTACAAAAAAATGATATATTAGATTTAACTAAGAAAAATCCAGGATTAAAGAAAGTAATTTTAGGTGCTGGTTGGGATATATCAAGAAATGGAGCAGATTTTGATTTAGATATTGCAGCATTCTTGTTAGATAGTAATAATAAGTTTAACACTGTATCTAATGTAATTTTCTTTAATAATCCAAAGGGACAAGGAATTACACTAAGTGGGGATAATAGAACAGGTGCTGGTGATGGTGATGATGAAAGACTATTAATAGATTTACAAGCAATTGACTCTAATATAGCAAAGATAGCATTTGTAGTTACTATACATAATGCACAAGCTAAGAGACAAACATTTGGAATGATAGACAATTCATATGTAAGACTATTGGATGCAGAAAATAATGAAAAAGAACTTTGTAGATTCAATTTAAAGGAAGATGGTTCTACTAGTACTTCAGTTATATTTGCTGAGCTGTATAAAGCAGGTTCAGAATGGGAATTTAAAGCTGTTGGTGAAGGACGTATAGCTGATTTAAATGGTATTTTAGCATTATATGCATAATAGATAAAGGAGAATTGAGGATGTTATTAAATTTACAAAAAAATGATATATTAGATTTAACTAAAAAGGATCCTTCTTTAAAAAATGTGATTTTAGCAGCAGGTTGGGATGTAGCAAAAAAAGGTTTTTTTGGATTAGGTAAAGATTTCGATTTAGATTTAGTTGCGTTACTTTTAGATGAAAGTGGAAAGCTAATAGCTAAAGATGGAATGGTCTATTTTGGTAATAAAAGAAATAATGGAATATTTCTGCATGGAGATAACTTAACAGGTCATGGAGATGGCGATGATGAAAGAGTTTCAGTTTCATTAAATAATCTTCCAACAAGATGTTGTAGAATAATGTTTGCTGTTACAATATATGAAGGAAAAGCAAGAAAGCAGTCTTTTTCAAAAGTAAAAAATGCTTATGTTAGATTATTAAATGAAGATAAATCATGCCAAGAAATATGTAGATATAATTTAACTGAAGATGCTGGTAATAATACTTGTGTGAAATTTGCAGAGCTTCGTAAAGAAAATGGTGAATGGCAATTTAAAGTTGTAAGTGAAGCTATAGAAGCATCTATACAAGAGCTATATAATAGCTATAGATAACTATAATTATTAAATAGTTAAGAAAATAATAAAAAATTTCATATATTTTTAGTAACTAGGGGGAAGAAAATTGTTACAGGGATTAAATGATCAAGAAGTTTTAGACAATAGGCAGAAATTTGGTGATAATAAAATAATTGAAGCAGAGCCAGAAACATTCTTAGATAAGTTTAAAGATGCTTTTGGAGATCCAATGATAAAATTACTAATAGCCATTGCGTGTATAATGGCTATTATGGCTTTTTTAGGCTATGCTGAATGGGGAGAGCTTATAGGAATAGTTATTTCTGTATTATTAGTTACAGGTATATCAGCTAAAACTGAAATGTCCAGTGATAATGAGTACAGAAAATTAAAAGATGGAGCTAAGAAAGAGCTTTGTAAAGTTTATAGAAATGGCAAAATAGTTGAAATAGAAGTAGATGATGTTGTAGTAGGTGATAGAATTATCATACAAAGTGGAGATAAAATTCCAGCAGATGGAGTATTGTGTTCAGGAGCAATTGCAGTAGATAATTCAGCCCTTAACGGAGAATCAGAAGAGTGTAAGAAGTATGCTATACCTAATGATTTTATTTACAGGGAAGTTGCTATTACTGGAGATACATTTGTAGACAAGCATTCTTTATTTAGAGGTGCTGTTGTGGTAAATGGTGAAGGTGTACTAGAAGTTAAAAAAGTGGGCATGATGACTATGATGGGTGAAATGGCTAAGGACATGCAAGATGATGATGTAGAAAGCCCATTAAAAGTTAAGCTTTCTAAATTAGCTGATAGTATATCAAAGTTTGGATATATAGGAGCAGTGGTTATTGCAATAACTTTAATGATTCATAAAGTTATAGTAGCTGGTGGAGTATCTCCATATTTTGATTTTGGTATGATGTATGTATTTAAAGATTTATTAGAAGTTTTAATGTTAGCAGTTGTTATAATAGTTATGGCTGTTCCAGAAGGACTTCCTTTAATGATTGCCATAGTTTTAATGCAAAATACATCTAAGATGCTACAAAATAATGTATTGGTAAGAAAGCCTATAGGGATTGAAACAGCTGGTTCATTAAACATATTATTTTCTGATAAGACAGGAACAATTACTAAAGGTGAGCTTGAAGTAGTTGAATTTTTTGATGGAGATTTAAAAGATAGCTATCAATCTAGTAAGTATATAAAAGAATATATGGGACTTTGTATTGGAAAAAATACAGGTGCTATGTTTGATAATAATGATAAAGTTATCGGTGGAAATGCTACAGATAAAGCTTTATTAAATTTCTTAGGTAAAAATGAAATGAACTCTTTAAATGATATAAAAGTTGTTAAGAGTCAAGGTTTTAACTCTGCTAACAAATATTCAGCTGCTGAGCTTGAAAATGTTACAGTATATAAAGGGGCACCAGAAAGATTGCTTGGTAAGGCCACTAAGTATATCAATCAAAATGGACAAGTACTTTCAATAGATAAAGATAAATTAAATGCTAAAATAGATTCATTAGCTGATAAAGCAATGAGAGTTTTATCATTTGCTTACTCTGAGAGTGAATTAATTGAAGATGCATTACCAGATGATTTAGTTATTGTAGGTTTTGTTGGTATAAGGGATGATGTAAGACCAGAAGCAAAGCAAGCAATTAAAGAAGTACAAAACGCTGGTGTACAAGTTGTTATGATTACAGGTGATAGAAAAGAAACAGCTGTAGCTATAGCAAAAGATAGTGGGTTAATTAAATCAGATGATGAGTTAGCATTTACTTCTGAAGAATTAAATAAAATGACTGATGACGAGATAAAAGCTGTTATTACAAAGATAAGAGTTATTGCAAGAGCATTACCAACAGATAAATCAAGAATGGTAAGAATTGCACAAGAGCTAAATCTAGTTTGTGGTATGACTGGTGATGGTGTTAATGATGCACCAGCATTAAAGAGAGCAGACGTTGGTTTTGCAATGGGATCAGGTACTGATGTTGCAAAAGAAGCTGGTTCAATAGTTATCTTAGATGATAATTTTAAATCTATAGAAAATGCTATTTTATATGGTAGAACTATTTATAATAACATATTGAAGTTTATTAAATTCCAATTAACTATAAATGTAGCAGCTGTTGCAGTATCGGCTATTTCGCCTTTCTTTGGTGTTGAAGAGCCATTAAAGATTACACATATCTTATGGATAAACTTAGTTATGGATGGATTAGGTGCTTTAGCTTTAGGAGCTGAGCCAGCTTTAAAGAAGTATATGAGTGAAAAACCTAAATCAAGAACTCAAAGTTTAGTGAATAAAAACATGATGTCTCAAGTTTTATGTGCAGGGGCATGGCTTGGGGTAATAAGTTTTGCATTCTTAAAGCTTCCATTCTTTAAAGAGTTATTTGAAAATGAAGGACAACATTTAACAGCATATTTTTCAATGTTTGTTTTTTCTGCTGTAGCCAATGGATTTAATGTACGTAGTGAAGGTATTAATATATTTGATCATATCAAAGAAAATAAAGGTTTTATAAAGGTAATGTTAGTGATTGTTTTAGTTCAAATAATTTTAACATTTGTAGGTGGGGAAATATTCTCATGTACACCTTTTGGAATTAAAGGATGGTTAATTATTATAGTTATGTCATTGACAATGATACCGGTAGATATGTTAAGAAAGATAATAATGAAATCATCTGAAAAATCTTTAACATATGAAAATGATGTTGAAGCAGTTTAATTGAAGATGAATTAATGAAAAAGACTATTTCTTTTGAGATAGTCTTTTTTATTAATTTTCAATTGAAAATATTTATATATTTTGTTCATAATTATATTTTATATTATAGGTAATCGATAAATGGGCTGGAAAAACCTCTAGATGTCAGCGCAATAATTTTATAATATGAAGACCTTACAAGTAAGAAAGCTTTTTTTATCCATAATTTGATATACTGATGGAAATTAGGAATTGAATCAGCATCAAGACTATTATCTTTAATATATGATTTTATATCAAGTAATTTAATGTAGCTTTCTTTGGAAAATGGAATATAGAAGCCTGGTATGCTTTTACATATATCATATACCTCATATTTATTGTAGTTTATTACTCCTGCAGTATAGGCTAAGATTGTTAGGGTATTACGGATTATATAGCCAACTCGCTTAATTAAGGTAGCATTTGAAACAGTCTTAGTATTAAAGTCATAAGATATGTTTCTTAACTTCTTATAATTTGAAGCAATATCATTAGTCATGTTGGTATATAGTCTAAGATTATATAGGCAGTATTCGAAAAAACCGCTACGAGAATAAAGGATTAAACCTTCTAGCTTGACACTCCAGAGAAAACTATCGCCATATAAGCATAAATCATAAATTTCATCGGTAGTATAAATTGATATCCATGAAGGAGGAATTTGCATTTCTTCAGCAATATTAAGTTTAGTTATTAATTTTTCACTATAGGAACAGTTATCGATTACTATCAAAAAATCAATGTCGCTATGGATATTATTATCACCACGAATAAATGATCCAAAAACTATAATACTTTCTATGGAGTAGTCTTCAGGATTTACATTATAAATTTTATCATTTAAAGTAATTTCCATATATTTTACTCCTTTATCTATAAATATAAGAGTTCTTTATATTTATAGTATATGTAATGGAAATATTATTGTCCTACTTAGAAAAAAGTTATGAGTGATAAGCATTTTTTGTAGAAAATATTTAAAGAATATTGAAGCTTGGTAGCAATAAATATATAATTGTAGTAAAAAAGTAAAAGTGGTGATTTGTTTGTAAAGCGTTGAGGTAAATAAACAATAAAAATATTTTATTAAATGGCTCTTTAGTATATAATATATCTAAAATATGTTAAGGATATTTAATGTATATTATAAAAAGTAAGGAGTGGTTTTTTGTTTGGTTATGTTACTCCGCTTAAACCAGAGTTAAAGATAAGGGAATATGAATCTTTTAAAAGTTATTATTGTGGAGTATGTATGCATATAAAAGATGGTTTTGGAAATATACCAAGAATGTCATTAAATTATGACATGACTTTTCTTGGGTTGTTACTAGATGGATTGCATGAAGAGGAAAGAAGCTTTAAGATACAGCGATGTATAGCACATCCATTGAAGAAGAAACCTATGATAGTTAATAATAAGGCTTTAGCTTATGCGGCAGCAATGAATGTTTCCCTTGTATATTATAAATTATTAGATGATGTTGCTGATGATAGGAGCATGAAAAGTAAAGTAAGTTCAATAATATTATCACCATATAAAAGTAAATTTAACAGAAATGTTACAATAATAAATGATATAATAGAAGAAAATTTGAAAAAATTATCATATTTGGAGGTTGAAAAGAGATTTTCGTCTATCGATGAAATAGCTCATCCTTTTAGTGAAATAGTAGGTAAAATATTAAATTTATATCCTGAGGAGTTTGAAGGTGACAGTGAAGAAATAAGAGGTAATTTATATGAATTAGGATATTCACTAGGAAAGTGGATATATATTATTGATGCGCTAGATGACTTGAAAGAGGATATGGAAAAAAATAAATTTAATCCTATTAATTACTTGTATAATACCAATAATAAAACGTATGAAGAGCTAATGGGAGAAATAAGGGATAGAATGGAGTTTACAATTTTTAATTGTGGATATACATGTAGAAATGCCTTAGAAAAGCTTCCAATTAAACGTAATAAAGAGATATTAGAAAATATTATAAGCTTAGGTATGATGGACAAGTACACGAAAATAACTAATGAATGCGAATGTAATAAGAGGAGTGGTAAAAATGAATCCATATGAAGTGCTTGGTATTAAACCTGGAGCCAGCCAGGATGAAATAAAATCGGCATATAGAAAATTAGTAAAACAATATCATCCAGATCAATACGTTGATAATCCATTAAAGGATTTGGCAGAAAAAAAGCTTGCAGAAGTAAATCAAGCTTATGAAATGCTTAAGAACAATTCAGGAACCAGCAGTAGTTCTTATAATAGCAGTAGTAATAAGTCCTATACTAATGGAGAAAACTATAGTTCTGATACAGCACAATATGCTGAAATAAGAAGAATGATACAAAGCGGTAATAATATCGCTGCAGAAACTAGATTAAATAGCATAAGTAATAGAAATGCAGAATGGTATTTTCTATATGGAATGGTGATGTTAAACAAGGGTTGGTTTGATGCAGCTATAAATAATTTGGAAACTGCTTGTAGAATGGATCCAAATAATTTTGAGTACAGACAAAATTTAAACAATCTAAGAATGAGGGCTAGGAGTTATACTAATACATATAGAACTACTGGTGGAAATGCCAATGCATTTGATTGCTGTATAAATTTATGGTGTTTAGATAGCATATGTGAATGTATGGGTGGCGATTTAATTGGTTGTTGTTAGAAAAAAATAGGGGGAATAAAATGAAGTCGGGAAATATAACATTAGGTGGAATTCTTATAGCACTAACTATAATAATATTATATTCAGCATCTATATTGCCTGTAAGCACAATTTCGGTGTTGACTATTGCATCAGCAATAGTTCCTGTATGCATAATCAGGAGTGATATTAAGACTGCAGTGATGGTTTATTTAGCATCTAGTATTATATCAGTATTTTTTATTCCGTTAAATATATGGCTTTTATATACTCTTATTTTTGGAGGATATGGTATTGTAAAATACTTTATTGAAAGATTAAGAAAAGAGAAAGTTGAAATTATTTTAAAGTTTATTTATTATAATGTAATATTTATTTTGGCAGTAATATTAGCAAAAGCTATTTTGGGAATAGATGTATTGTTAGCTGCTGAAAAGATTATTTCTAAATATATTGCAGTTAATGGAAGGCTGCTTAGCGGAGTGTTGTATTGGGCTATTGGAGTAGTTGTATATTATTTATATGATTATGCAATGACTTTAATTATTACTTTCTATATGGAGAGAATACACAATAAAATTAAGTAATTATAAAAGATTAATTGAAATTTTTCGATTAATCTTTTTTAACAATTCAGATGAACTTCTATTAGAATTATATTAAAAGTATCAGTATTTTTAAAATTACTATAATAATTAATATGTGTATAATATATAATGATTTATATTAATAGTGAGGTGTAGCATGGCTAAAGAAAAAATGTTAAAAACAAATGCAATGAGGATTTTGGATTCTAATAAAATAAATTATGAGATTCTTATGTATGAAAGTAAGGATGGGAAGATAGATGGTATATCTGTAGCTCATAAGATAGGTATAGATGAGAAGGAAGTATTTAAAACTTTAGTAGCTCAAGGAACAAGCAAAGAATTATATGTATTTGTTATACCAGTTGCAGAAGAACTGAATTTAAAAGTAGCAGCTAGTATTACAGGAGAAAAGAAAATAGAAATGATTAATGTGAAGGATATGCTTAAATATACGGGATATATTAGGGGAGGTTGTTCACCTATTGGATTAAAAAAGAATTACAAGACATATTTAGATAAGAGTTGTAAAGTATTAAAGTACATTATTGTAAGTGCAGGTAAAATTGGATATCAAATAAAGATATCACCTAATGATTTATTGAATGTAGTATCTGGAGAAGTAGAAGAGTTAACTAAATAATTATTAAAGGGACTGTTGAAATAATTGTGTAATATCAATTCTATCAGCAGTCCATTTAAGTATGATCTATAAAATATCAGTTATTTTTATCTATTAATAGCATAATCAATAGTATCAATTTTAAAAATTTTCTTGTATTATTTTATTAACTTAATATGCTCCTTTATTCCAAAGACATCTTTTTCTGTATCAGCTACTTTATGATTCAAGAACTTAACATCTGATTTCAATTCTTGTAACTGATTAGAAAGTAGATTTCTAACTTCTTTACTAACTATTTCACCTAATTTACAAGAAAGATTATTCATTGCTGTAATATTAGCTATTTCATAGCTATTTTCTTTAGTTATTGCGCTCACATTAACTTCAATTAAATTATCAGTTTGCTCTATAACACTATCTAATTTTTTTTTTAGTTTTTCTTGAGAAAGTTCAAGAGTGGTTAATCTTTCATTAGTTTTAATGTGTTCTGTCTTTAGAGCATTAATATCATTTCTTAAGCTGTTAATTCCGTTAAGTATTTCATTTAATATTTGTTCCATAAATTTCACCTATTCTATTTTTAATTTATTAGAATGAGTATAACATATTAATTAGAAAAGTTATAGTTTTTTAAATAAAGTATTTGACATTCTTGTTAAAATAGTAATAATAACCATAGTATTGGCAAATACTATGGTTATTATATTTTACCTTAAAGAATGTAGAGGTGTTTATGATGATAAAAACACGATATTTCAATTTAATGAAGGTATATGATGTCACTGGAAAATATCTAGGTTCAGTGCAGGACATTGCAATAGATTTTTATAGTGGAATGGTTACGGGAGTTATTATAAATAGCTTTAGCATAAATAAGAAAAAAAATTATATAGCCATATCAGATGTTATTTCTTTAGAAAATGTAATAATAGCTAAAAGGGTAAGTGATTTTTCTGGAATGAGATTAAAGGAAATTCAAGCAATAGACATTGTCAATGAGAAAAATGTACTAAAAGGTATACTAGAAGATTTGATAATTGATGAGAGAAACTTTGAAATAAAAGGTATTATAATGTGTTCAGGGATATTTGATCGAATGTTTAGGGGAAAAGAGATTTTGCTTATAAAACATTGTATCTTATGTGAATCATATATTCTTTATAAAGAAAATGAAGGTGTAGTATTTAAGACTTTACCTCATATATTTAGGAGTGTAGATAAATGAGACGAGAAAAAAGAAAAAAAATAATAAAGAATATAGTAATTATAGTAATACTTTTAATATTATTTTTAAGCTATTTATATGTAGAAGGGATAAGAGATGTGGTAAATTTGGTGGTTATATCATTTATTGTTTCGTATACTTTGAAGCCTATAAGAGATTATATTGTGGAAAAGTATAGGCTTTCTATAAGAAAGGCAGCAATGATTATAGTGTTGTTTTGCATAGCGTCTTTTATAGGAATAATGTATTTTATGGTTCCATCATTGCTAAGTGAAAGTAGAAATATAGGGGGGATGTTGGATAATTTAGAGGCATATGCTATTTTAGCGGCAGAAAAATTTGATCTTGATCAAATACCTTTATTTGAAACAGTTTATATTCAAATTGGTGATAAGATTAATACAATACTTTCAAAGGAAGCAACAAGTCTATTTGATAATATTATAGCTATATTAGAAAATTTAATAGGACTTGCAATAGTACCTGTAGCTGCATATTATTTTCTTGCTGATGGTAACGTTTTGTATAATAAAGTATTGCTTATTTTCTCTACGGAAAAACGAATAATTGTTAGAAAAATTAATTCCCACATAGATAGAGTTTTAAGTAGATATATAATAAGTCAGATAATATTATCATTAATAATAGGGGTACTTACATTTATTTTAATGATAAGCCTTAGATTGAAAATGCCATTAGTTTTATCAGTTGTTAATGGACTAGTTAACATAATACCTTATTTCGGACCTATAATAGGTGGGGTGCCTATTGTATTTATTGCTATGACTTCTTCTGTAACAAAAGGGATAATTGCATTAGTAGGAGTATTTATCATTCAACAAGTAGAAGGAGATTTTTTAGCACCTAAGATTACTGGGAATTGTATAAGTATGCATCCAGTAACTATTATATTGCTTTTGATTTTAGGAGAAAAGCTTGCTGGAGTAGCTGGTATGGTTTTATGCGTGCCTATAGCTGTAATAATTAAAGTCATATATGATGATATTAATTATTATTTATTTTAATCATATAATTGACATAATTCTAGAAATGCAATATAATTTTCCTATAAAATAATTGTATAAATTGTTTGGAAAATGTTTATAAAGTTCAAAATATATTAAAGCTATGATAAGGATGAGTAGATATGACTTGAATATATTAGAGAGGAAGTGGATGGTGAAAACTTCTTATTTTTCATATTGAAGCTACCTTGGAGCTTATTTTACTTTAAGTGATGCATATTATTTATGCATAATTAGGGTGGTACCGCGGAAATATTGTTTTCGTCCCTTGCTGTTTATATAGTGAGAGATGAAGACTTTTTTTATTATATAAAATAAAATATAGTTAAAAAATAAAAGTCGAAATTGATAGTTTAGACAAAAATCTTCAAATGGTTTTATCTTAAATTATTAATTATCAATTAATACTGGAGGTAATATTACATGAAATTCATGGGAGCAAATGAATTAAGAGACACATTTACAGGTTTCTTTGAAGAAAAAGGTCACTTAAAAATGGAAAGTTTTCCACTAGTACCTAAGAATGACAATAGTTTATTATTAATAAATGCAGGTATGGCACCATTAAAACCATATTTCACAGGTTTACAAAAACCACCAAGAACTAGAGTTACTACATGTCAAAAGTGTATAAGAACAGGTGATATTGAAAATGTAGGTAAAACTTCAAGACATGGTACATTCTTTGAAATGTTAGGTAACTTCTCATTTGGAGATTATTTTAAAGATGATATAATTCCATGGTCATGGGAATTTGTAACAGAAGTATTAAAACTTCCAAAGGAAAAATTATATGTAACTATATATCTAGAAGATGATGAAGCGTATGATATATGGACTTCTAAAACTGATATAGATCCAAATAGAATATTTAGATTAGGTAAAGATGATAACTTTTGGGAAGTTGGAACAGTTGGTCCATGTGGTCCATGTACTGAAATACATTTTGATAGAGGAGAAGGTTTAGCTCCAGTTATTAATGTTGATGAGTTTGTTGCTGCATCAGATGCTGATAGAATAGTTGAGTTCTGGAACTTAGTATTTATCCAATTCAATAAAGAAGAAGATGGAAGCTATAGTCCATTAAAGAACAAAAATATAGATACAGGTATGGGATTAGAAAGAATTGCAACTATAATGCAAGGTGTTGATAACATATTTGAAATAGATACAGTTAAGAACATATTAAATAAGGTATCAAGTCTTTCTGGTGTTGAATACGGAAAAGATAGCAACTCAGATATTTCATTAAGAATAGTAACAGACCATGTTAAAGCTGTAACTATGCTAATATCTGATGGAGTACAACCAAGTAATGAAGGAAGAGGATATGTTTTAAGAAGACTTCTAAGAAGAGCTGCAAGACATGGAAGATTACTTGGAATAAAAGGATTATTCTTAAAGGAAGTTGTTGATGCTGTTGTTGAAAACTATGGTGGAAACTATCCTGTATTAGTTGAAAATAAAGATTATATCACTAAGATAATCACTTTAGAAGAAGAAAGATTCAATGAAACTATAGACAGTGGAATGAACATATTAAATGGTTATATTGAAGAATTAGAGGCAGAAAAATCAAAAGTATTATCTGGTGAAAAAGCATTTAAATTATATGACACATATGGGTTCCCTATTGAATTAACAGAAGAAATCCTAGAAGAAAAGGGAATGTCTGTTGATAATGACGAATTCAAAAAAGAAATGGAAGCACAAAGAGAAAGAGCAAGAAGTGCAAGAGGAGAAACTTCTTATATGGGAAGTGAAGAAACTCCAATCAATAAAATAAAGGCAGATGTTGAAACAGAGTTTGTAGGATATGGTTCTACTGAAGGAAAAGGTAATATACTAGTACTTGCAACAGATGATGCTTTTGTAGATGAATTAAAATCAGGAGACAAGGGTTATATAGTAATTGATAAGACTGTATTCTATCCTGAAATGGGTGGACAAATCGGTGATAAGGGTATAATTGAAGGAAGAAATGGTAAAGCTTATGTTGTAAACACAAAGAAAAATGTTTCTGGAAAAATTATTCACTATGTTGAAGTTAAAGAAGGAAGCTTTAGTGCTGGTGAAGAAGTTAATTTATTTGTTGAAAAACAAAGAAGAAGCTTTATAGCTAAGAACCATACAGCAACACATATGTTACAAGCTGCCTTAAAAGAAATAGTAGGTTCACATGTTCATCAATCAGGTTCATATGTAGATAATGAAAGATTAAGATTTGACTTTACTCACTTCCAGGCTTTAAGTTCTGAAGAACTTCAAAAAGTTGAAGATTTAGTAAATGAAAAAATCATGGAAGTTGCAAATGTAGAAACTAATCTTATGACTATTGAAGAAGCTAAGGAAAGTGGAGCAACAGCTTTATTTGATGAAAAGTATGGTGATAAGGTAAGAGTTGTAGCTGCAGGAGAATTTTCAAAAGAACTTTGTGGTGGAACTCACGTTTCAAATGTAGGAGAAATAGGATTATTTAAAATTGTAGCTGAAACAGGAGTTGCTGCTGGTATAAGAAGAATTGAAGCTGTAACAGGAATGCAAGCTATTAAATTTATGGAAGAAAAGCAAAGACTTTTAAGAGACGCTTGTGCTGGATTAAAATGTACAGAAAAAGACATATTAAAGAAAATTTCATCACAAAATGCTGAATTAAAAGAAAAAGATAAAGAAATATCAGAACTTAAATCAAAATTAACTTCAGGAGCTGAAGATGATATCTTAAATTCTGCAAAAGATATAAATGGTGTAAAAGCTGTAGCATATGCTTTAGAAGATGTTGATGGAAATGCACTAAGAGATTTAGCAGATAAGATTAGAAATAAGATGGGAAGCGGTGTAGTGGTACTTGTAAGCAAGATGAACGATAAAGTAAATCTTGTGGCAATGTCAACTAAGGATGTTCTTGATAAAGGTGTTCACTGCGGAAAAATCATTAAAGAAGTTGCAGCTGTAGTAGGCGGTGGCGGAGGAGGAAGACCAGACATGGCACAAGCTGGTGGTAAGAATCCGGAAAAAATTAATGAAGCTGTAGAAAATGCATATGAAATAATAGAAAAATTAGTTAAGTAGTATACATTTGAAGGAAAATAGGTTATAATTATTATAAGATAAGTGAATACAAAATATAATAAATGTTGATAATTAAGTATAGGTATTAAACTTCGTAAGGGGGTGAGCTGCTTTGGCAGCAAAGAATATGGATAATAACATTGATAAAACTATGCAGTTCGACTTGAATGTTAATAAAGAGGATATGACAAAAGCCATCTTAAATGATGTATATAATGCATTAAAGGAGAAAGGATATAATCCTATAAATCAATTAGTAGGTTATCTAATTTCCGGAGATCCTTCTTACATTACTAGTTATAACGGAGCAAGAGCTTTATTAAGAAAGCTTGAGAGAGATGAAATTATTGAAGAAGTAATAAAATCTTATTTAGAGATAAAGTAGAAAAGTGCCCGTATTTATCGGGCACTTTTAGTTTAAGGAGTACCATATGAGAATATTAGGGCTAGATGTAGGGTCTAAGACAATAGGAGTAGCAATAAGCGATCCTTTAGGATGGACTGCTCAAGGTATAGATACCATAAGAAGAAAGAATAAAGAGCAGGATATAGAATTAGTCCATAAGATATGTAAGGATTATGGCGTTGAAACGATAGTTATAGGGCTTCCTAAAAATATGAATGGAACTATAGGAGAATCTGGAGAGAGAGTTTTAGCATTAGCGGAACTTATCAAGGAAAAAACTAATCTGCCTATAGAAATGTGGGATGAAAGATTAACTACAGTTGCAGCACATAGAGCAATGCTTGAAGCTGATCTTTCGAGAGGAAAGAGAAAGAAGATTGTTGATAAGGTAGCAGCAACGTATATATTACAAGGATATCTTGATAAATTAAGACTAAGCAAATAATGTTTTGTATATAAAATAAAATCTAAGGAGAATTTAATATGAAAAAAGACGATAAAATTATTAAATTATTTGATGAGGAAGGAAATGAAGTAAGTTTTAACGTAGTAGCTTTCTTTGATATAGTAAATCCAGAAACAGATGAAAAAAATGAATATGTAATTGTATATGAAGAAGGATACAGCGAAGATGATACATTTGCATTAAAAGTTATTAATGGAGAAGATGGCGAAGAATTATTAGAAGCAATAGATAATGAAGTAGAGTTAGCAGCGGTACAAGAAGCTTATAACACTATTTTTATAGATGAAGAATAATTAAAATAGAAAGAGGTGTTAGTGTGAGTGCTATCAATATTGATATAGAAGCATTAAAGGAAAGTTTAAAGCAAAAAGGTTACAAGTTAACGCCTCAAAGAAGATCAATTTTAGATATCATAATTGAAAAAGAAGGAATGCATTTAACAGTTGAAGAAATATATGACGAAGTTAAGAAAGTATGTCCTGAAATTGGTTTAGCAACAGTATATAGAACTGTTTTATTGTTTGAGGAACTAAATGTTATTTACAAATTAGATTTAAATGATGGGTGTAGCAGATATGAATTAGTTCATGAAGATGAAGAACATAGGCATCATCATTTAATATGTAATAAATGTAAAAAAGTTATTGAAGTGCAAGATGATCTTCTAGAGGAATTGGAAGAAAGAATTCGAAATACCTATGGCTTTGACATATTAGATCACAGTGTGAAATTTTTTGGAATATGTTCTGAATGTAAAAATAAAGAAGAAAAGTAAGAAGAAAGGTATAACTCAAAAGTGTTGAGAAAAACCCTTTTATATACATATTAAAGAAGAAAAAGGAGGGGACATATGAAAGGAGAAAAAGCCAAGGTTAAGATTATTCCATTAGGAGGACTAAATGAAATAGGAAAGAACATGACTGCTATTGAATATAAGAATGATATAGTTATCATAGATTGCGGTTTGAAATTTCCAGATGAAGATATGTTTGGAATAGATGTTGTTATACCAGATATAACATATTTATTAAAGCATAAAGATAAGGTTTCAGGTATATTCTTAACTCATGGCCATGAAGATCATATAGGTGCGTTACCATATGTTTTAAAACAACTTAATGTACCGGTATATGGTACAAAATTAACTTTAGGAATTGTACAAAGTAAATTAAAAGAACATAATTTATTAAGTACAACTGAGCTTATTACAGTAAAACCAAGAGATGTAGTAAGATTGAATTCTGTATCAGTAGAATTCATTAAAACTAACCACTCAATTGCGGATTCTGTTGCTATAGCAATTCATACTCCATTAGGTGCTGTTCTGCATACAGGAGATTTTAAAGTAGATTATACACCAATTGACGGTGAACCAATGGATTTTGCAAGATTTGCAGAGTTAGGCAAAAAAGGAGTATTATTAATGATGGCAGATTCTACTAATGTAGAAAGGCCAGGATATACTATGTCTGAAAAAATAGTTGGAGAAAGTCTTTGTCGTATTTTTGGTAAGAGTAAAGGAAGAATTATTGTTGCAACATTTGCATCTAATATTCATAGAATACAACAAATAATTGATGCTGCAGCTATGTATGGAAGAAAGGTAGCTGTTTCAGGCAGAAGTATGGAGAATATAGTACAAGTAGCTATAGAGCTTGGTTATATTAAAATCGAAAAAGAAAACTTAGTAAGTATTGATCAAATTAACAAATATAATAATGATGAGATAGTTATTATTACAACAGGAAGTCAAGGAGAGCCTATGTCAGCATTAGCGAGAATGGCTACTTCTGAGCATAGAAAAGTCAATATAGTTTCAGGAGATACAATTATTATTTCAGCTACTCCTATTCCAGGAAATGAAAAATTAGTATCTAGAGTTATTGACCAGTTATTTAAGAAAGGTGCTGAAGTTGTTTATGGTTCTTCAGAAGCGGTACATGTATCAGGGCATGCTTGTCAAGAAGAATTAAAATTAATGCAAACTTTAGTTAGACCAAAGTATTTTATTCCGGTTCATGGAGAATATAGACATCTTAAACAACATGGTGAATTAGCTAATAGTATTGGAGTGCCAAAGTCAAATATATTAATACCTGAAATTGGTGATGTTATTGAAGTTACAAGAAATAGCATTAAGAAGAGTGGTTCTGTAATTTCGGGACAAATATTTGTAGATGGTCTTGGTGTTGGAGATGTTGGAAATATAGTTATTCGAGATAGAAAACATTTATCTCAAGATGGGATATTGACAGTTGTTGTGACGTTATCAAAAGAAAATAAAGCTATAATTGCAGGTCCAGATATTATTTCAAGAGGTTTTGTATATGTAAGAGAATCAGAAAAATTAATGGATGAAGCAAGAGATATAGTTAGAAATGTCTTTGCTAAATGTGAAGAGCAAAAAATAACTGACTGGTCTACTTTAAAATCAACAGTTAGGGATGAACTAAGATCATTCCTATATGAAAAAACTAAGAGAAAGCCTATGATTTTACCAATAATCATGGAAATTTAACACTTAGTTGACAAGAATACTATATGATAGTAAAATATCTAAGAGATTTTAAATTGGGTACTTGTGTATCCAATTTTATTTTTGGGTAAAATATTTATAGGTTTACATAGTAAGAATAAAATTACTGATTTAAATTAATTGGAGGAAAGTAAATGGAATTAGTTACTAGAAATGATATTAGAAATATAGCAATAATAGCCCACGTTGACCATGGTAAGACTACTTTAGTTGATGCTATGTTTAAGGCAAGTCATGTTTTCAGAACAAACGAAAAGATGGATGAGAGAGTAATGGACTCTAACGACTTAGAAAAGGAAAGAGGAATAACAATACTTTCTAAAAATACAGCAGTTATGTACAATGACATAAAGATTAACATTGTTGATACACCAGGACATGCTGATTTCGGTGGAGAAGTTGAACGTGTACTTAAAATGGTTGACTCAGTTTTATTAGTTGTTGATTCATATGAAGGCCCAATGCCACAAACTAAATTCGTTCTTAAGAAGGCATTAGAATTAAAATTAAAACCAATAGTTGTAATAAACAAAATTGATAAGCCAAATGCAAGACCTGAAAATGTTATTGATGAAGTATTTGATTTATTCTTAGAATTAGGAGCAGATGATGAACAATTAGACTTCCCAATAATATATGCATCAGCTAGAGAAGGATTTGCAAGATTTAATGTTGAAGATACGAATGAAGATATGGAACCACTATTTAAAACAATAGTAGACCATGTTGAACCACCTAAAGGTGAAATAGATGGACCTTTCCAAATGTTAGTTACAACATTAGATAGCAGTGAATATGTTGGAAAGATAGCTATAGGTAAGATACATAGAGGTACAGTAAAGAAAAACCAAAGTGTTGCATTGGTAAGACAAGATGGGACTAAATCAAATTATAGAATTACAGCTGTATTTGGATATAATGGATTAAAGAGAGAAGAAGTTGAAGAAGCAGGACTTGGAGATATCATAGCTGTAAGTGGTGTTTTAGATGCTAACATAGGTGAAACTATAGCAGATGCTCAAAATCCAGAAGCTTTACCATTCATCAAGATTGATGAGCCAACTCTGAGCATGAACTTCATGGTTAATGACTCACCTTTCGCTGGTAAAGAAGGTGAATTTGTAACTTCAAGACACTTAAGAGATAGATTAATGAAGGAATTAGAAACTAATGTAAGTTTAAGAGTTAAAGAAATAACTCCAGACTGTTTCGAAGTTTCAGGAAGAGGGGAACTTCACTTATCAGTACTTATTGAAACAATGAGAAGAGAAGGATTTGAATTACAAGTTTCTAAACCATCTGTTATTTTTAAAGAAGAAAATGGTAAGAAGGTTGAACCAATAGAACACTTAACAATTGATGTACCAGAAGAATTCATGGGAGCTGTAATGGAAAAAATGGGTCCTAGAAAAGGTGAGATGGTTAATATGACATCAGCTGTTAATGGATATACAAGACTTGAATTTAGTATTCCAGCAAGAGGACTTATAGGATTTAGAAATGAATTTATGACTGATACAAAAGGTAATGGGATCATGAACCATGTGTTTGAAGGATATGCTCCATATAAAGGAGAGATAGAATCTAGAAGTAGAGGTTCAATAGTATCATTTGAACAAGGGGATGCAATTGCTTATGGATTGTTCAATGCACAAGAAAGAGGAAGATTATTCATAACTCCAGGAACTCCAGTATACCAAGGTATGGTTGTTGGTGAATGTTCAAGAGCTGATGATTTAGATATAAATGTTTGTAAAGGAAAGAAACTTACAAATACTAGAGCTTCAGGATCAGATGATGCAGTTAAGTTAGTTCCAATTACTCCAATGACTTTAGAGCAATCAATAGAATTTATAGGAAATGATGAATTAGTGGAAGTAACTCCAGAAAGCATCAGAATAAGAAAGAGATACTTAGATGCTGCTGAAAGAAAGAGAATGATTAGTAGAGGAAAAAAATAATATCGAAAATCAGCTAAAAAACTTTTAAAATTCATCAATAAGGTTTATAATAGTGAATAGTCATAAGGCTATTCACTAATTATATATAGGGGGTATTTATGAAAAAAAATAAAAGAATTATCAGAGTTGCAAGAATTTTTGTAATAATGATAATCATAATTACCATTTGGCAATGTTTTAAGATAGTAGATACACCACTTAAAATAAACAATGAAGAAATCGTTGAGGTAGCTGAAGGTGATAGTTTTTATGGAATTCTTGATAAATTATCAGAAGAAGGTAAAATAAAAAATAAGTTTTTAGTAAAATTATATTTGAAGATATGTGGAATAAAACCAGAGGTTTTGGAAGGAACATATAAATTAAATAAAAGTATGACATTAAATGAATTTGTCAACCTTTTAACAGATTCAAATAAAGATAAAGTATACATAACTATTCCAGAAGGATATACAATTGATGATATTGCAGAAAAATTAGAGGAAAATAATATATGCAATAGCAAAGAATTTATTGATTCAGTAAAAAATTATGAGTTGCCTAAGTATATAAGCAATAATCCTAATAAAAGATATAACCTTGAAGGATTTTTATTTCCAGATACATATAGTTTTAATAAAAATGAAAATGCAGATTTTATAATAAAGACAATGCTTAATAGATTTGAGAAAGTTTGGCAGGAAATTGTTGAAGATTTAAATATATCAATACCAGAAGAGGAAATTGAAAAAAAAGTTAATGTTGCTTCTATAATTGAAAAAGAAGCAGTAGTTGATAGTGAAAGAAGTTTTATTTCTTCGGTAATATATAACAGAATTGCAATAGGAATGCCTCTTCAAATAGATGCAACAGTGATATATTCGTATGGATATCACATTGAAAAGATGTATGAAAAGTATTTAGAGATTGATTCTCCTTATAACACATACATGTATTATGGACTTCCTATAGGTCCTATTTCAAATCCGGGCAGAGCATCATTAATGGCAGCTTTAAAGCCAAAGGAAACTGATTATCTTTATTATCTTTTAGAAAGTGAAAATACACACTATTTTACTGATAATTATGATGATTTCCTAAGAAGGAAAGAAGAATTAGGATATTAATGGAGGAATATGATGAGTGGAATAACATATGATTATATGGAAGAATATATTAGAAGTTTAATACCAGATAGTACAGGTAAGTTCAATGAGTTGGAAGAGTTTGCTAAGGAAAAAGGCGTTCCCATAGCTCAAAAAGAGACAATAAAGTTTTTAGAATTTATGGTGAGTATGAAAAAGCCCATAAGAATTCTTGAATTAGGAACTGCTATAGGTTATTCTGCCATAAAGATGTATAAAGCAGCAGGTACTTCTCCACATATTACAACTGTGGAGAGAAGTGAAGAAATGATTAAGTTAGCAAAGGAAAATATCAAGAGCTTTAATTTAGAAAGTAAGATAGAAATTAAAGAAGGAGATTGTTTAGAAATTTTAGAATCTTTAGATGAACCATATGATTTAATATTCATGGATGCTGGAAAAGGACATTATAATCACTTTTTACCCCATTGCTTAAGATTATTAAAGGAAGATGGAATAATAATAGCAGATAATGTGTTATTTAGAGGGATGGTTGCAAGTGATGAACTTGTGAAGAGAAGAAAAATTACAATTGTGAAGAGAATGAGAAAATATTTAGAATTAGTTTCAGAAGATGAAAATCTAATTACATCAGTTATTCCTATGGGAGATGGCATAGCTGTAACAAAGAGGAGGTAACTTAATGAGAAAACCAGAAATACTAGCTCCAGCTGGTAATTTAGAAAAATTAAAGATAGCAATCGATTATGGTGCAGATGCTGTATATTTAGGTGGAGCAAAGCTAAATTTAAGAGCATTTTCTAATAACTTTAGCAATGAAGAAATGCTTGAAGGAATCAAGTATTGTCATGATAGAGGAAGAAAAGTATATGTTACTTTAAATGTTTTTGCAAGAAATCATGACTTAAATGGTGCAGAAGAATACATAAAAGGATTATATGAAATTGGTGTAGATGCAGTTCTTGTAGCAGATCCAGCATTAATTGCAATTTGTAAAGAAGCAGCACCAGATCTTGAAATACATTTAAGTACTCAAGCAAATACAGTAAACTGGAAAGCAACAAAGTTTTGGTATGACTTAGGGATAAAAAGAATAGTATTAGCTAGAGAGTTAACTTTTAAAGAAATAAATGAAATTACATCTAAGATTCCAAAAGAATGTGATATTGAAGCATTCGTACATGGATCAATGTGTGTAGCTTATTCAGGAAGATGTTTAATATCTAATTATATGATTAAAAGAGATGCTAACAAAGGAATTTGTGGGAATGTATGTAGATATAAGTATCATTTAGTTGAAGAAACAAGACCAGGTGAATATTATCCAGTGGTAGAAGATGATAATGGTACATATATAATGAATGCAAAGGATTTATGTATGATTCACTATATTCCTGAGCTAGTTAAGAGTGGAATATATTCATTTAAAATAGAAGGAAGAATGAAGAGTGAGTTTTATGTTGCTTCTGTAGTTAAGGCTTATAGGGAAGCATTAGATAGTTATTGGGACAACCCAAGTGCTTATAGATTTAAAGAAGAATGGATGGATATGCTTAAAAAAGTAAGCCATAGACCATATCATACAGGATTCTACTTAGGTATAAACGGCGAACAAAACTATGAAGATTCATCATATGTTAGAGATTATGAAATAGTGGGAATGGTTAAAGAGTATGATGCTGAAACTAAAACTGCTACAATACTTCAAAAAAATAGAGTGTTTGAAGGTGATGAGGTGGAAGTACTTAGACCAGATGTACCTTATTTCAAAATCAAGTTAGAAGATATGTATGATTTAGATAAAAATAAGAAAACGGACGTAGCTAATAGAGCACATATGATGTTTAAGGTAAAGGTAAGTGAGCCATTAAAAGTAAATGATATGCTTGTAAAAGCAAATAATACAATTAATATAAACAATAACTAAGGAGGATCATATAAATGAAAAAGCCTATTTTAATTGGTATTACTGGAGGGACAGGTTCAGGCAAGAGTACCATTGCAGATGCATTATATTCTAATTTTTCAAATGAGCGTATCACAATGATACAACAGGATATGTACTATAAAGATCAAAGTAATTTATCAATGGAAGAAAGAGTTAAAACTAATTATGATCATCCAATGGCTTTTGATAATGATCTCTTAGTAGAACACTTACAAAAACTAATTAAGGGCAAATCAATAGAAAAGCCAAGATATGATTTTACTGTTCATAATAGAGCAAAAGATACTACAACTGTAGAAGCAAGGGAAATAATAATTGTTGAAGGTATCTTAATCTTAGAAGATGAAAGAATAAGAAACCTTTTAGATATTAAGGTATATGTGGATACTGATGCAGATATAAGAATATTACGAAGATTAGTAAGGGATATTGATGAAAGAGGAAGAACAGTTGAATCAGTTATAGATCAATATTTAACTATGGTTAGACCAATGCATATGGAGTTTACAGAACCAACTAAAAGATATGCAGATATAATTATTCCAGAAGGTGGACATAATTATGTGGCAATAGATATTTTAATGGCTAAAATTAGAGATATATTAAAATAATTGTATAGAAACCATTTCCAAAGGCTAGAATTTAGCTGAAGGAGATGGTTTTTTTGTTTTTTAAGAAAAGTATAATATATAGAAGCAAGATTATAGCTATAGTATTTTTTGCTTTACTTTTTATGCTTATTTTAAGACTATATTATATTCAAGTACATCCTACAAAGTTAGTGCAAGGAGAACTTAAAAACTATCAAACAGAAATATTTAATGGAAGTAGATATTCGGTATTTGATACCAATGGCGAAAGCTTAGTGAATGATAGTGAAAAATATGTTTTAGTTATTGATTCCAAACCCTTTAGATTAAATAACTATGAGGATACTATTGAAGATTTACTAGCTTTAAATTTTATAATGAAATCAGAATATGGGGACTTTTCCTATACAGATGTTATGAGTTCAAGTGGAAAGTTGTATTATTATCTTACTTACGAAAGCTATGAAAAAATTAATAAATTAAAAAGCATTAAAGGAATTTATACTTATGTATATACTGAAAGAAAGGCTAGTGAAGCAGGTAAGATAGAGGATATAATGGCAACAGTTGAAGAAAGTGAAATTTCTGAAGGTTCATTACAAGAAAAAGTTTATAACTGTATAAAGGATAATAAATATGAAGAAGGTGAATATTCATTAAATGATAAATCTATCTATGAACTTACCAATAAAAGTGATACCTCTGGCAATAAGAATATTCAGCTTACAATAAACAAAGAGTGGAGTGAAAAAATCAAGGATGTATTAAATGATGAAAGTTATAGTTTTTTAGAAAATGTAGGTGTGGTGCTTCTAGAGAGTGATACAGGAAAAATAAGAGCATTGGTGCAAAAGGATGATAAAATGGCTAATGTTGATTTAGCTATAGGTAGCATAGGTTACGAACCAGGTTCAATATTTAAGATCTTAACAGAAGCTATAGTTCTTGATATGGGGCTTACTGATAGCAATGATGTTTATTCTTGTATTGGTTTAATATGCAGTAAAAATGGAGAATCATATGCTCATGGACCATTGAGTGTTGATGAAGCATTGCAGATATCTTGTAATGATATTTTTGCACAATTAGGTACCATGGTGGGATATGATAATATGGTTAGATATACTGAAAAACTAGGATTATATCAAAAAGTATTAGGGTTAAGTGGTAAAAATAAAGATGAGGCAGTAGGTACAAAACCAACTTTAGAAGAAGGAGTTTCCAATTTCTCAATAGGACAATGTGTTACAGTTACACCACTACAAATAGCTGGTGCCATTAATGCTGTGATAAATGATGGAGTATATATTAAGCCATATATAATAGAAAGTATTGTTGATAATGATGGCAATTTAATTTCTGAGGAAGAAAGTGAGAGTAGACGGGTTTTTAGTACAACAACCAGTGAAATAGTACAAAAAAGTATGAGTGATGTCATATGGTTAGGAACAGGTTATGAGGCTAGGGTGGAAGGTATAAATGAAGGTGGTAAAACAGGAACATCAACAGGAGAAGGAGGAGGTACTAATCATGGATGGTTTGCAGGATATTTTGAATATAATGGAGAGAAGTATACTTTAGTTGTTGTGGCACCTAATATAGGAGAAACTCATCCTGATGGTAGAGAGCTGGGAGGAGGAAATACAGGAGCTCCTATATTTAGGGATATAATTAATTCTTTGATAAAATAATTTAGTTATTATAAGCAATATTTTAGTATAGCTTCATATGATATAATAAGCACTATTAGGAGGAACTCTAAGTGATATTATTATCAAATTTCATGGAGTTTTTATGCAGTAATATATTCTTAACAGGATATATATCTGGAAACAATACCTTTCCAAAACCTTTAGATGAAAAAGAAGAGGAAAAATATTTACAGCTTTTAAAAACAGGGGATAAGAAAGCTAAGAGTATATTGATTGAAAGAAATCTTAGATTAGTGGCACATATTGTGAAAAAATATCAAATTCCAAATAAAGATATAGATGAGTTGATTTCTATAGGTACTGTGGGACTTATAAAGGCAATTGATTCATTTGATGTATCAAAAGGAACTAGACTAGCAACTTACGCATCAAGGTGTATAGAAAATGAGATTTTAATGCTTTTTAGAAATAATAAGAAGCAGAAAAGTGAAACTTTCCTGCAGGATCCTATAGGTGTGGATAAGGAAGGTAATGAAATTAGTTTAATAGATGTATTAAGTAGTGAAAAGGATTCAGTTATAGATAAAGTTGAAATGAAGCTACAGATAAAAGCTCTTTACAATAAGATAAATAGTGCTCTTACTGAACGAGAAGGTGAAATTTTAAAAATGAGATATGGTTTAAAGGATGGTAAATGTAAAACACAAAGAGAGATTGCAGGAATGTTAGGAATTTCTAGATCATATGTTTCTAGAATAGAGAAGAAAGCTTTAAAAAAGTTAAAGAAAGAGTTATACCCTAAATAGCATTTTTGTATATTTTTGCTAAAATATGTTGAATTTATAAGATGAATGAAATAAAATAATAGAATAGAATATGTTTTTTACATTAGGAGGAATAATAATGTACTTATTAAAAGATTTATTAATAAAAACAATCGAGCTAGGTGCATCAGATTTACATTTAACTGTTGCGTTACCTCCTACAATTAGGGTTAATGGTAAATTTAATCAAATAGGTAGCGAGAAATTATTGCCTGATTATATAGAGATATTTGCTAAGGAAATATTAAATGATAGCTATGATGAATATGTAGCAAATGGAGAGTTTGATACTTCTTATTCATTACCAGGTATAGGAAGATTCAGAGTAAATGTATTTAAGCAAAGGAATAGTGACGCCATAGCTATAAGAGTAATAGCACCAAAAGCTCCTACAATAGATGAATTAAAACTTCCTGGCACATTAAAAGAAATTGTGAAGGAACAAAGAGGATTAGTTTTAGTAACTGGACCAACAGGATCAGGGAAGAGTACTACTTTAGCTGCTATGATAAATGAAATCAATAATACAAGACAAGGTCATATAGTAACTTTAGAAGATCCAATAGAATATCTTCATAAGCACAATAAGTGTATAGTAAATCAAAGAGAAATAGGTAAAGATACAAAAAGCTATCAAAGTGCTTTAAGAGCAGTTTTAAGAGAAGATCCTGATGTAATTTTAGTTGGAGAGATGAGAGATTTTGAAACTATATCTGTAGCAATTACAGCAGCAGAAACAGGACATTTAGTATTTTCAACATTGCATACAATTGGAGCAGCAAAGACAATTGATAGGATAATTGATGTTTTTCCACCACATCAACAACAACAAATTAAAATACAATTAGCTTCTGTACTTAAGGCAGTAGTATCCCAACAGTTAGTGGAAACTATTGATGGAAATGGACGTGTACCTTCTATGGAGATAATGGTTACTACTCCAGGAATACAAAATTTAATTAGAGAAGGTAAAACTCAACAAATAGAATCAGCTGTACAAACAGGAAATAAATATGGTATGAGAACCATGGATATGTCTCTTGCTGAACTATGTAAGAGAGGTGTTATTTCTCAAGATACAGCAATGACATATGCAGTTGATGGAGAAACTTTAAAAAGATTATTAATGTTATAACATATGAAAGATGCATTTCGTGCATCTTTTTTTAACGCTTAGAAAAGATAAAATTTTTTAGTTGTAAATTTAAGTATATCAATGGATTTCAAGATTTAAAACTGTCAAATTAATACTACGAAGTGGCCATGTCCATAGCCATTTTGGTCTTTTAAATTAATCAGCAAATATATATAGAAAGGAAAATTTTGATTTTTGTGGAATAATTATTTATAATAAAAAAATATAGTCAAAGGCATTATAGTATTAAATTTTTAATTTATTTATGGTATTATATATTAGGTATAAAGCGATACTACATAATTACGACAATATAGTAGTAATTATGTAAAGTTTAATAAGTTATAAAAATAATATATTTTACCTATATTTTACAAAAGTTTCGATTTGATTACAAAATTCTAATATAATTAGTATTTTTGCTATTGTTAAATAAGGCAAAAATGTTGTAAAATATAGAATATACTATATTTTATATTGTTATGTATTATATGAAAATTGAGGGATTGTGAGATAATCAAGAGAGTAATATGAGAATATTAAAGTTACAAATAGAGAGATTTTAAAGGAGGAGTTTATTTTGTTAGATTTTGAATTAGATATGCAAGAGTTAACTAATATAAAAGTTATTGGTTGCGGTGGTGGCGGTGGTAATGCCGTTAATAGAATGATTTTAGAAGGCTTAAAGAATGTAGAATTTATTGTGGTGAATACAGATAAGCAAGCTTTATTATTATCTCAAGCTAATACGAAGATTCAAATTGGAGAAAAATTAACAAGAGGATTAGGAGCTGGTGCTAATCCAGAAATAGGTAAGAAAGCAGCTGAAGAAAGTAGAGATGAAATTTCTGAAGCAATTAAAGGTGCAAACATGGTATTCATAACTGCTGGAATGGGCGGTGGAACAGGTACAGGTGCAGCACCAGTAGTAGCTGAAGTAGCAAAATCAATGAACATATTAACAGTAGGTGTAGTAACTAAACCTTTCCCATTTGAAGGAAAGAGAAGAATGAGACATGCTGAAATGGGAATTGAAAATTTAAAGCAAAAAGTTGATACCTTAGTTATAATTCCTAATGAAAGATTATTATCTATGGCTGATAAGAAAACTACTCTTTTAGATTCATTTAGATTAGCTGATGATGTTTTAAGACAAGGTGTTCAAGCTATTTCTGACTTAATTACTATTCCTGGGGTAGTAAATGCCGATTTTGCGGATATTGAAACGGTAATGAAAAACAAAGGTTTAGCTCATATGGGAGTTGGATATGGTAAAGGTGATAACAAAGCACAAGATGCAGTTAGACAAGCTATATCATCACCACTTCTAGAAACATCAATAGATGGTGCAACAGGCGTTATTATTAACTTTACAGGTGGAGTTGATTTAGGAGCTATCGAAGTATATGAAGCTGCAGAAATTGTTAGAGAAGCAGCAGATATGGATGCAAACATAATTTTTGGTGCTGTTATTGATGAAACTTTAAATGATGAAATTAGATTAACAGTAATTGCCACTGGTTTTGAAGATGATAGCGACAAGAGTGTTTTATCAACACCAGAACAAAAGATAGAACATAAGATTGAGCAAACTGTAAAGCTTAAAGAAGAAGTAAATACTGAAAAAATTGATCCATTACTTGATTTAGATAGAGAAAGCGTTAATATACCAAGCTTCTTAAGATCAAGAAAGTAGTATAATAAGAGAAACTGTCACAAAAGTGGCAGTTTTTTTATTGCTTTAAAATATTATGATTTTTTTATGGAGTATATGTAAAAAAAGGTTGAGTAAAATTTTGAATTATCGTATCATTTATGACAAAAAAATTTTTGGTATGAATGTATAATTTAATGCATAGGAGGAGGTTATATGGAAGTATATTTAGATGTTGTGTTTGTAGAAAATGCTATTATTGACTTATTCCTAATACTAGTTACTTTACGATTGTTACGATTAAAATATAGAAAAGGTGGAATTTATATTGCGGCCATTATTGGAGGAATATATGGTTTGACACCTATTGTAGATTCAGTAGTTTTGAGTAATGCTTTTTTAAAGGTGATTTTTGCTATAGTTATGATAGTATTATCGCTTAAAGAAAAAGTTTTAAGAAATATATTTAAAGCTACAGTAATGTTTTTTATGCTATCATTTACAATGTGCGGAGTAATGTTTATAAGTTTATTATCATCCAGTACATATACAATATCTGGAGGGATGAATACATCAAATTATTCTATTAGATGGGTCATGATTTCTCTTTTATTTGTAGGGGTTATAGCTATAAGGGTTTATGATACTATTAAAGAACGTGCAGTGATAGATAACTTTATTTATGATATTTATATTAAAAATGATGAAAAAATATTAATGCTTAAAGGATTTTTAGATACAGGAAATGAATTAAGAGAACCAATTACTAATTTACCATGCATTTTAATTGAAGATGAATACTTATTACAACTTGAATTAAAGAAAGAAGATGAGTATTTTATAAGATATAAGACCATAGATAGTAGTGATATCTTACATGGATTTAGAAGTGACTTTATCAAGATTAAGGGAAAAGATGATTCTGCTTGGAGAGAAATAGATGCGATAGTTTGTGGTTGTAAAACTACATTAAGTAAAGAAAATGATTATCAAGTATTACTATCAAGAGGAATTATTTAGGAGGGTTTATGAGAAAACTGATTTTATTTATAAATAGGATATTTGCTAAGTTGAATATATTTTCAAAGAAGGTATATTATGTAGGAGGAAATGATTCCTTACCTCCACCATTAAAAAAGGACGAGGAAGAAGAATTAGTACAGGAACTTATAAATGGAAAAGAAGGTGTAAGAGATATACTTATAGAAAGAAATCTTAGACTTGTAGTATATATAGCTAGAAAGTTTGAAAATACAGGAGTTGGCGTGGAGGATTTAATTTCTGTAGGAACAATTGGACTAATAAAGGCTGTAAATACCTTTAATCCTGAAAAAAAGATAAAGCTTGCCACATATGCTTCAAGATGTATTGAAAATGAAATTTTGATGTATTTAAGAAGAAATAGTAAAATTAAAGCTGAGGTATCATTTTATGAACCTTTAAATATAGATTGGGATGGTAATGAACTATTATTATCAGATATATTAGGAACAGATAATGATACTGTATACAATTTAATTGAAGATGAAGTAGATAAGCAGTTATTATTTTTAGCTCTTAAAAATTTAAATGAGAGAGAAAAGGAAATTGTTCGCTTAAGATTTGGACTTAATGGCAAGCGAGAAAAGACACAAAAAGAAGTGGCGGATATGTTAGGTATTTCTCAATCATATATTTCTAGATTAGAAAAAAAGATAATAAGTAGACTTAAAAAAGAAATAAATAAGATGATTTAAAATAAATTTAGTATAAAAGAACTTTATGCAGGGAATAATTTTAAATGCAGTATGTTATTACTTCATAAGGAGTTGATGATTTTGATCATTAACAAAGTCGAAATTTGTGGAGTTAATACTTCAAAATTACCTGTAATAAAGGAAAAAAAAGAGTTAATTATTAAGATGAGAGAAGGCGACAAAAAGGCAAGAGAAACTTTTATCCAAGGAAACCTACGATTAGTATTAAGTGTTATTCAAAGATTTAATAACAGGGGAGAAAATGTAGATGACTTATTTCAAGTGGGATGTATAGGCTTAATGAAGGCTATAGATAATTTTGATTTAGAGCAAAATGTAAAATTTTCTACATATGCAGTTCCAATGATAATAGGTGAAATCAGAAGATATCTTAGAGATAATAATGCTATAAGAGTAAGCAGATCATTAAGAGATATTGCTTATAAAGCATTATTAGTAAGAGATCGTTTAGTGAAGGATAATAATCAAGAACCTACTATGTCGCAAATTGCTAAGGAGCTCAATATTCCTAGAGAGGAAGTTGTTTTTGCATTAGATGCAATTCAAGATCCAGTATCTTTGTTTGAACCTATTTATCATGATGGTGGAGATGCTATATATGTAATGGATCAAATTAGTGATTCTAAGAATAGTGATGATAGCTGGCTAGAGAATATATCCATAAGAGAGGCAATGAAAAAGTTAAATAATAGGGAAAAATTAATTTTAACCTTACGTTTTTTTAATGGCAAGACTCAGATGGAAGTAGCAGATGAAATAGGTATTTCACAAGCACAAGTTTCAAGATTGGAGAAAACAGCTCTAAAGCACATGCGTAAATATGTTTAGGACTCGTAAGGGTCCTTTTTTTAAAGTACAGGAAAGTATAAAATTTTTGATGGCTGAAAGTTAGATGTTATCTAGCTTTCAGCCTTTAAATATGTTAAATTTATTAATTATAAATTAGAGGTTTTTA